>Ga0308021_10000749_pt1 | contig 14895 bp, 5 predicted proteins | sample Neamet351_FD_201296 | JGI IMG/M metagenome (GOLD analysis project Ga0308021, IMG submission 201296) | Marine microbial communities from water near the shore, Antarctic Ocean - #351 | ecosystem: Environmental > Aquatic > Marine > Unclassified | place: Southern Ocean | collected 2014-10-02
AACCAAAAGCAGTATCATTAACACTAATAGCCCCAGAAATACTAGAAAAATTATACCAAGAATAGGAAAAAGGACCAGTACCACCAACAGCCTGAACAACAGAAAATGAAGTGCTGTCCTGATGGCAAACAACAGGAGTACCAACAGTTATTACCTGTAAAGGAGAACCAGGTGCTGTAATATGAATTACCTCATCAATATAACAAGAAACACTATCAGTAATCGTTAAAGTATAAGTCCCAGTACTTAAACCAGAAAAAACACTATCACCAGGATAAGGTAAAATATTAGGAACACTATCCAAAATATAAGTGAAAGGTACAATATTATTCGTTTGCATATCAACAACTATCTTACCGTCACTATCATCCCAACAACTAACATTTGTAGAAGTAATATCAAACTGAATAGGCATAATTGTATCAGAATTTACTGACATATCGGCACACAATGACTCCAAAGTCATATAATAATAATTTGTAGATATTGGAACATTTGATGATGTAAATGAATTTACTGGGAAAGTTTCAGTACCAACTATAGTATATGGACCGCCAATATTATCAGCACCATGTATAAAATATACTGTTGAAGCATTAGCATCAGACCTATGGTCCCAGGTTACATTAATTTCACCAGAGCTATTTTTTGTTACACATTTAAATTCAGGTGCAGGTTGAGTTATTTGCGGTTCAACATAAATAGATATTGTAGCAATGACAGTACCATTTGCCGGGCAAAAATCATCATACGCCTTAAGGTTAAAAGTAAATAAATTAGTAGTCCTTTGGCAATTCGAATCAAGTGATGCTGCTGTATGAGCACAATCTGTAACCCAGTTAAAATCACCAGAAACATTACCAGGAGAGGATGCCGTAACATTAAAAACAGCAAGCCCACCTAAAGAATAATTAGCATCTAATTGCCCCCCCTCAACCGCTAAGGTAATAGTCTGAAGAACATTATTTATATTAATATCCGCATCAGAAGCAGTAATTGAAAAATCAATAGTTTCCCCTGCATTTATAGTAGTTTCATATGAAGGCAAGCCAGTAGAAGGATTTAAAGTTGTTACCCATACCTGAGTCCCAACAGGAGGTGTAATTACTGGAGGTGAATTTGGCTGACCATTTGGTAAATTTCCACAAGACATTAATGCAACTTGTACTTCTCTAAAAACTTCTGCTACAATTTGATCACATTTAAAAGCAGCTACCTTTACAGTTGTTACAAAAAATCCAGAAATATTCGAATTAAAAGAAATCTCACCATTAACACTATTTAAGGTAGGATTACCTGGTATGGGAGAATTAAATGAATAAGGAGGAACAAAAGCGAGTGCGGTAGCTGAAGGATTAGTTGGATCATATGCAAAAGAATTGTCTAAAGGTTCAGCCCAGCTATAACTTAATGAATCTAGCTCAACATCAAAGGCTAAATGACTATACGAAAAAGGATATCCTGTACATAAAATTGATTTTGCTTGTTCTTTAAAAATTGGGGAAGAATCATGACATATATTTCCATTTGGAAAAACAGTACCACTAATATCCGTATAGGGATACATCACAGCTCTTAAAGTCCAATTTGCATTAACAGGGCTTACTATATTTGTAATTGCACCAGTCCTGCAACAACTACCCCAGGTAAAGTGCCAACCATTAGCTGGTGGAGTACCTGGAACTACAATCGGATCAGAAATATAAATCCATTCCATTATTGCACCCACCTGACCAGTAGGCTGATTACCACAATCATAACAAGGTATAGAACCAGAAACACCACTTGCTGAAATATCATTTGTATCTGAAAAATTTAATAAAATATTAGGCAGTAATGCATTGTCATGTACTGTCAGAGTTTGTGTATTAAACGAGAAATTAATTCCATCACAATCTTGATAAACTTTTAAGGTGAATACATATTTACCTACATCAGGATTTGAAGCATCCTTAATACATACCCATGTAATTTCTCCTCCCATAAAATGAGATGCATTTGCATTAAAAAATGATGCTAATGCTATAATTAATATCAGTATATTTTTCATATTTTTATTTTATCTTATTAAAGTAATACTTCCTTCTTCTATATAAGCTTCACCTAGTAGACCTTCAGCTTCCATTGTAAAGAAGTACGCTCCTTCAGGAAGGGATTCGCCATTATAACCATTACCATCCCAAACTCCATTCACATCATCAAAAGCATACACCTGCTGTCCCCATCTATTATAAATAATTACTTTTAGAGAGACTAACATCTCATCCGAAAATTGATAGACATCATTGACCCCATCATTATTTGGTGAGAAAACATTATAAATATCATAACCCTCAACATCAATACTCATCCGTGATGTGTCATTACAAATATCGTTTAAGTTAGAGTTATTAGCAACTAACATAATCTCAAAAGTTCCTTGTTGGTTGTATTTATGATCTGTCTCAAATATTTCAAGTGAATTAGTATTGTCACCAAAGTTCCAAATAAATACATTTGCCCCAGTTGAAAAATTAGCAACACTCACTTTTTCGCCTTTTAAGATAAAATCATCAGAAGCAGTAAAACTAGCAATAACTTCATCAGGCTGATAAACAGTAACATAAATACTATCCTTACAATTATTATAATCACTCATCTCAAAATAATACTCTCCTTCAGCTAAATAAATTGTTTTTAAAGTGTCTGAATCCTGAAAAACAATACCACTTGCAATAGAGCTACCAGCATATGTTAATTTATAAGTATATGGTGACACTCCATTTTCAAAAACCAAATTAACTCCTCCATCATTTGACTCAAAGCAAGATAAAGCAACAACAGTAGGAGTTAATATAATTTTCCCTGGCTCTCCAAGCTTTTCATCTATTACTTTTTCAGATAAACAACCATTAGTATCCTCAACCCACAAACTATAAGTATCTGACAATAAATCAATAAATTCATTACTTGATTGTGGAAATGAAACACCTGCAGATGTTTTGATAAAATATTGCACATATCCTGGAGTACCTCCACTAGCGCTTACCATTATAGAACCTTCTGCGTCTCCAAAACATAAATTATCCACTACATCAATAACGTTAAGAACTACTGCAGTTGGTTCTTCAAGAGTTAACTCAATCGTTTCAATACAACTATTATTATCTGTCACAGTACAGGTGTACGTTCCTGCCGTTACATTTTCGATATTAGATAGTGTACTTCCACTTCCTGACCATGAGTAAGAGTATGCAGGCGTCCCTCCAATAACAGAAACCGAACCACTTGCATCAGCACTTCCTTTACACAATGCATCTTCTAAAGAAACCGTTATTTGTAATGGGGACGGCTGATCAACAGAAATACTATCAAAAGCCATACAATTTGCAGCATCAGTAATTGACACTCCATAAGTACCAACCGTTAAATTATCTAGCACAGTAGTGCCCACTAGCGAAAAAGAAGTAGGATTCCAATTACTAGAGGAAACAAAAGGGGCTAACCCTCCAGTAACAGTTACTTGTATCATTCCATCTCCGCTTTCATAACATTTCAAGTCAGTAACTATATTGTCAATAATAATCTCATCATATTCCGAGATAATATATTTATCTTCAATAAAACACCCGAATGAATCTGTTATTAAAATACTATATTCATTAGCACTAAGTGAAGTAAAGATTCCTGTATTGCTAACTAAGCTATCATTTGATATTGTAACATTTGAATCTAAAATAAATGTTAATGGCCACATTACAGAATCATTCATATAAAATGTAATTTCTCCATCACTTGACCCATAACACAATGTGCCATTCCCTACTATAGAATCTATACTCAAAATATTATTGATATTTTCAGCATCTATCCTAACTGAATCTAATGGGAACCAATTAACTGCAGTACATCCATTTGCATCAGTCAAAACTACTCTATAAATATCAGCCGTTAAACTATCCAACATATAAACAGAATCGACAGCAGTAATACCATCATCAGATATACAAGTATCACAATATAAAGCATAAGAAACATATGAACCAGTTCTTGTAGTATCCGTATTAACCCAATTAAAAACATAAGGCCCTGAACCTCCTCTTATTTCATAGCCTACACTCCCATCATAAGAATAGCCATAACACGTTTCTTCAGACTCAAACCCAACAATACGACTATATAGTTCAAGTTCAAAAGGAGCACTTGGAATGGTAATAGAACTTTCAGCATAACAGCCTGCCTCATCAACTACCTTAACTGAATAACTACCTTCAAGTAAACTATCAATAGTTTGAGTTGTATCCGATAATATTAAACTTGTAGCATCAGTCCATACATAACTATAAAACCCTACTCCCCCATGAGAGAACACAGAAATTGTTGCATCCGAACTGTCATAACAAGAAATTGTTGTCATTGTCAAAGAATCAATATATAATGAGCTATCTGCCACAGTAACTGTATCTTTTATGATGCAATTATTACCATCTAAAACTTGAACCTCATAATCACCAGGACACAAACCAATAAAGGCATTATCCGTTAGGATTGGACCTTGAAAATACGAAACAGAAGAATTCACCCTATTAATATAGTACTGATAAACAGTATCAGCCAATACAACTGAAGTATCATAAACGCCTCCTATGGGAGAGCTAGGCAAGTAAACAATACCATTACAAGCACCACCATCTATCAAGAAACCGTTATTCAAACAAAAAGCAGCTGTACTTAAAGGGGAATTATATGAAATAATTTCAGGTTCAATAATCTCAAAAGTAGCTGACCTCCTCATACATCCAGCATAATTTGAAGTGGAAATTCCTTGAATACCATATAGCCCAGCATACAATTCATTATAATAAACAGATGTATCTTGTAGAGTGATTTCATCAACTACAATTAATTCAGCACTGACTGTATCATGATACAACCACAGTTCATAACTATAGCATTCATCAGGATACAATACTTTTACAGTTGCATTTGTATCTCCAAAACAAACTACATTAGTATAGGAGTAATCCATATCAATTTGATAGGAACTATCAATATAAACTTGAGTATTAATTGTTGATGTAGAAAGCAAGAGAGAACTATAATCTGCACTATCAGCACAACCAAACTCATCTTCAATATAAATAGAATAATAACCTCTAGTCAAAGAATCAAAATCTGGAGTATCTTGTACAATAACAAAAGCATCAATATATGATTGGGAAGGCCATACATTCCCTCCGTTCATATAAGGGTAAACATTATTTCCAACTTCAACTGCAATTGTCATTGTATCGAATGCCAATGTGTAAGTTAAATCACTACCATCTCCAAGCTGAATATTTGCAGAAATAGAACCATCAAATCCGCAACACGTTTCTTTTGTTTTAGTAAGGGATAACAAACTAAAGGGAACCACTTTCTCAACTAGAAAAGTATCTAAATACACACACATTGAATCATCAGTAACTTCAATAAAATAAGTGCCTGAGACCAAAGAGGGAATAAAAATTGAGTCTTTAATATTACTAGCTGAATCTATAATTAAAGGAACATTAAAAGGAACTTCTTTTGATAAGACATAGCTGTACTCTCCCTGACCACTACTTACAACAAGATGAATCTCTCCATCATTCCCTCTACAACTTTCTTTAACAATATTTGTATCGAGCGTTATCGGTATAATTTGATTAACCACAACTGCAGAATTCCATTTCACCTCACAACCTAAATTATCTCTAACATAAATACTATCATATATTGTATTAGGATTTATAATAAAGGTATCAGAAAAATTAGGTGAAGCTAAAATACTATCCCCATTAATAAAAAATGAAACAGGAAGATTAGAAATATTTATTGAATCTAACTCAATAATTAATGTTGCATCAGAAACACCACACACTTCATCTGCAGACGAAACAGCTGCAATACTCAAATCATATTCTGTAATAGAAAAACTCTCTACAACTCCACAAGAAGTAAAAGTTCCTGAATTTTTTGTTGTATAGTGAATAATTAAATCATAATTCCCTACATAAAAATATCTTACAGAAGTATCAGCAATAGAATATCCTGGGTTATACCCTTGAACTAAATACGCATAATTATATAAAGAAGTGTCAATATTAGACATATTCACTAAAATCCTACTGCTATCACCACTACATAAAGTGTTTCCGTTTAAAGCACTTAAAATATAAATACTATCAACTATTGGTTCTAGTATTTCAAAAAACATTGTATCATCTGCAAGTGTATTGGAACTCAAAACAAAATAATAATTTCCGGAACTTAAGTTAGAAACAGTATATTGATTTGAACTATCAACTACATTGTTTGAATTATCATACAACTTAAAACTTGACCAAGCACTTCCAGCAATCAATAATACTTCACCAGTATTACCTCCGGGACAAGCATTGTGAGTTAATATTGAATCCAAGTAATCAGGTGGTGCCAAGCTCATTTGCAAAATAATGGAATCAGAACACCCATACCCATTATCAGTAATAACAACAGAATAAGCGCCAGTATCAATTTGAGAAAGCATATTGGTATTAGCTCCTGAAATAATATTCCCTAAAGAATCATACCAAACATAATTGTAAGGAGGAATGGCCCCATTAGAATACCCTCCTTGACTTACATTGACTGTAAAACCGCCATTAGGATTAAGAGTATCTGTTACTAAAATAATTGCAGTATCAATTATAAAAGGAGATCCATCTCTATCAACCGAAATAGGGATAAGATTATAAAAACTACAAGTTGATGCATCTGCAAAAAGAATCCAATAATCATTTTTACCAATACTATATGCAGCAGATGAACCATCAAAAAGATAAGAAGGAGTCCCATTAGGCAAAACCACTTCAGAAGCAGCACTTAATGGAGAGGGAGGATAGATTGCAGGGTCTAGAGTATCAATACTAATAGTATAATCACCAGTACCTGCTAATGAATCAATATATATCTTACCATCTTGCTCTAAATAACAACTTACAGATTGAGTTGAATCATGTCTAAACATACAAGGAACATAGGCAGTAAGATTATAGGTTTTAGAATCAGTACAACCATTTTCATCAGTTACAGTTACAGTATAACTTCCAACACCAAGATTAGCAATATCTTCAGTAGTTGCAACAAAACCATTTGGACCTGTCCAACTAAACGAATAAGAAGATCCTGGCATAAAAGGCGTTCCTCCTGAAACAGTTATACCAATTGACCCGTCATTACTAACTGGAGTTATAGGATTAGAAACCATAAGCAGAAAAGTACTTATAACTAACTCATCAGCATCAACTATTGTAAAAAAACTATTTTCAATAAAATTCCCATTAAGAGAATCATTTAAATCTACTCTATAATCTCCGGCCCACAAATTCGAGAAAAAAAAGGAATTACCCGTCCCATTTGCCGCCCCTAGGTTTACCCAAAATCCTAAAGTTGGATTTTGCCAAAATAATTTAACCTCAACATTTGTTAAAGGATTTGTCTGATTAATATTTACGGATACACTTCCAGTTGTATCTCCAAAACAAAGCGGATTATTCGTTTGTACACTTGCAATTAATGGTGTAATTGGAGCAGTAACATTAATTACACCAACCATTGCTGGAATATGCGGATCACACTGATAATTGTATGTGCCTGGAATAGTAAAAATATGAACATAAGTCCAACCAGCATCTACTCCTTCAGGATTTTCAAACCCTTGAGGGTTTAAAGGAAAAGTCAGTATTGAACCATTAACATTATGAAAACCACCAGTGTTAACAAAAGTTACTGAATCACCTATAAAGACAGGCAAATTAGATGGAGAGAAGGCTGAAGCTCCAACTGTATTAACAGTATAATTGGTTGAATATCCAATTTGTGAAATAAAAAGTGAAACTATTAAAGTAGCTATAAAAAGTAATTGTTTTTTCATACAATAATTTAGTTTTAAAAAATTTGTTTTTTCAGAAGAAATCCCTCTAATTCGCAAAGATACAAAAATATTTTAAGCTCTACTATATATACAGTAGATTAAACTGTACTTTTGAAGTCCAAAAAAACTACAATGGAAGACTATTTACAAAAATTAAATACAGAACAAAGATTAGCAGTTGAACACCTAAAGGGACCGTTAATGGTAATTGCCGGAGCAGGATCAGGAAAAACTAGAGTACTTACCTACAGAATAGTCCATTTACTAAAATCAGGAGTTAGTCCACAAAATATTCTTTCTTTAACTTTTACCAACAAAGCATCCAAAGAGATGCGAACAAGAATAGAAAATATTGTAGGAATAAGTGAGGCGCGTAGCATCTGGATGGGTACTTTTCACTCTGTATTTTCAAAAATATTACGCTTTGAAGCCGAAAAATTAAACTATCCTTCCAATTTTACAATTTACGATACTGACGATTCCAAAAGTTTAGTAAGAAGCATCATCAAAGAGCTAAATCTAGACAAAGATATTTACAAAGTTGGTGTAATCAGAAATAGAATTTCTTCCCTAAAAAATAATTTCATTACTCCTACTGGCTACAACAATAAAGCCGAACTATTACAAACCGATAAAATTGCGAAACGAACAGAATTTGGTAGAATTTATCAAATGTATGTACAAAGATGTGAAAAAGCATCCGCAATGGATTTTGATGATTTACTATTAAAAACCTATCAATTATTAGAAAACCATCCTGATGTATTACTAAAATATCAGAAGAAATTTAAGTACATATTAATTGATGAGTATCAAGATACAAATCATGTGCAGTACCTTATTATTAAAAAACTAGCGGCACTCAATGAAAACATTTGCATTGTTGGTGATGACGCGCAAAGTATTTATGCTTTTAGGGGTGCTAATATTAAAAATATTTTAAATTTTAAAGTCGATTATCCTGATTATAAAACTTTTAAATTAGAACAAAATTATCGTTCTACCTCCAACATTGTAAAAGCTGCAAACAGCATTATAAAACACAATGAAAAACAGATTGACAAAAATGTTTGGACCGAAAATACTGAAGGAGATAAAATAATTGTCTGCAAAACAGGTTCGGATAATGATGAAGGAAGGTTAGTTGCCAACACCATTTCTGACATTCAGATGCGACAACAAGCCCACCACAAAGATTTTGCAATTTTGTACAGAACAAATGCTCAATCCCGTTCACTTGAAGAATCGCTAAGGAAAAGGAATATTCCCTACAAAATTTATGGAGGACTTTCATTTTACCAAAGAAAAGAAATAAAGGATTTATTAGCCTATTATCGTTTGGCGATAAACCCAAATGATGAGGAAGCTTTTAAGCGAATAATCAACTATCCAACAAGAGGAATAGGAGCAACAACAATTCAAAGACTTAGTGCGTTTGCAAACGAACACAACAAAAGTATTTGGGAGGTAATAAACCATTTAGGAGAAGCTGAAATAAACATAAACAAAGGAACACAAAGTAAGCTAAAAGAGTTTGCGCTTATGATTAATAATTTCATCATTAATTCTAGACAAAAAGATGCTTATACAGTTGCTGAAGAAATTGCAAAAGCAACAGGATTGTTTAACGATTTATACACTGACAAATCCCCTGAAGGACTAAGTAGATTTGAGAATATTCAGGAACTACTAAACGGAATAAAAGACTTTAGCGAAACAGCCGAAAAAGGAGTGAATAAATTACCTGATTTTATGGTGGATGTTGCCCTACTTACCGACCAAGATAAGGAAACGGAAGACGATTATAATAAAGTAACCTTAATGACGGTTCATGCCGCAAAAGGACTAGAGTTCCCTTACGTATTTGTAGTTGGTTTGGAAGAACAATTATTTCCATCTATGATGGGTGGTGAAAGTCAGGAAAATTTGGAGGAAGAAAGACGCCTTTTTTATGTTGCAATTACCCGAGCTGAAAAACGATTATTCTTATCCTTTGCAACTAGCCGATTCAGATGGGGACAATTTATTGACTGTAAGCCAAGTCGTTTTTTAAATGAGCTAGATGATAGTTTTATAGAAAAACACGAATTAGCTCCAAAAAAGAAAACTGACAGTCCGCATAAAATTTATGCAAAAACAAAGTTTAAGAAAAAAGAATACTCCTCTCCTACCAAAAAGTTTATACCGCCTAGTAATTTAACCAATGTAAACAGAGCCAAAAACATAAGCATAAACGCAAGTGACCTTAGCAAAATACAAACAGGAATGAAAGTGAAACATGCCAGATTTGGAGAAGGGAAAGTGCTAACCATTTCAGGAGAAGGTGCCGACAAAAAAGCAGGCGTATTTTTCAGTGGAATTGGGTTAAAGCATTTATTGTTAAAATTCGCCAAGTTGGAATTGATAAAATAATCATTACATTTGGAAAATATTATGACACGCACTTTACTTAATATTTTCCTATTACTTCCTTTTTGTATTTATAGTCAAAACTATAAAGCCGAAATTGACAGTTTAAATTCAAAAGCAAGCGATTATATCCATATTGATTTAGATTCTGCTTATTATTTTGCGGAACAAGCAATACAAAAATCAAAAACTGCTCACTACCAAAAAGGAGAAATGGATGGGCAATTTCAAAAAGGAAGAATTTTATATGACCAAGCTAGGCGTACTCTTTCCATAGAGGCAGGAGAAAAATCACTAGTTATTGCTGAAGATTTAAATAATTATGAAGGAAAAAAGAATGCACTAAACCTTATTGGGAAAATACAAAATCATGCCAAACAATATACAGAAGGACTTAGAACAGTAAGAGAAAATTATACATTAGCTAAAGCCGAAAATGATTCTATTGAAATGGCTTTAATGACTAATTTTCTGGGTATTTTTAAAAACAAATTAGGCGAAAAAGATTCTGCATTTTACTTTACAATGCAATCCGTGAAAATTAACAAAAGCCTTAATATCAAAAAAGCTTTAGCTTACAACTACAATTCTCTAGGCATTCATCATTATGGAGATAATAATTTAGATTCCGCCTTCTTTTATTTTAGAACGGCTTTAAAAATCAGAACAAATTTAAAACTACCTAATCAATCAATAGAAGCTTATAATAATCTAGGCTATGTTTTTTTAATGGAAAAAATTCCAGATTCTGCTATCGTTTATTTTCAACATTGTATTAATACCTGTTTAGAATACGGAAAGAAACACAACCTTGCAATAGCCTATGAAAATATTGCTAAATCATACGAATTAAACAAGAATCATAAAGCAGCATTAAATGCACTAAAAAAAGCAATTCCTATTAATGATAGTTTAACAGGAATTAAGCAGAAAGAACAAATAATTTTGGCCCAAAAAGAAAAAAATGAAAAACTATTAATACAACAAGCTATTGACAAAGAACAAAAAGAGAAACAAAATGCATTAATTATACTTCTTACTTTCGTATTAATATTAACTTTCTTAATTCTAAAAAAATCAAAACAAAGAGCCCTTGAAATACAACTAGAAAAAGAAAAAACAACAGCAGCAAAGGCTATTATTAACGAACAAGAAAGAGTGAGAGAAGAAATAGCTCGGGATTTACATGATGGAGTTGGAAGCTCCTTAGCTGGAGTAAAACTAAGTCTATCCAACTTACAAGCCGAAAATAAAAGCAGTGCCCTACTTGAAGAAATAGAGCACCTTGAAAAAACGTATCAAGAAATAAGAAATATCTCTCATAATTTGAGTCCTATTTCCTTTCAGAAAAATAGCCTTTGCAGCACTATTAACAATTACCTTACGCGTGCTTTCCCTGATTTAAAACCTGAAATTTGTTTTCAATGTTACCCTGAAAATGAACTTGAAAAATTAATTTACGATCAAAAATTATGCGTGTATAGAATTATTCAGGAATTAGCAACTAACATTCAAAAACATTCCCTTGCCACCAATGTTAATTTCCACTTAACAGGACATAAAAAATACCTTACCATTATGGCTGAAGACAATGGAAAAGGCTTTGACCCAAAAACCATAAAACAAGGAATAGGATTCAATAATATTCAAAAAAGAATTACACTTTATGATGGCAAAATAGAAATTGATTCTATGAAAGGAAACGGAACAACAATCATCATTGACATACCCTACAAAAAAGCATGAGTACAAGCCCAAAACTAATAGATGAAAAAAGCGTAATCATTGTAGATGATCACAAACTTTTTACAAGCGGATTAAGCACTATTCTGAAAAGCATTGACCTTAGAGTTTTGGCAACTTTTGAAAATGGGAAAGATGCACTTTACTACCTTAAAAACCATGAGGTTGATTTAGTTTTTTCGGACATTAATATGCCTATAATGGACGGACTAGAATTGTGCAAAAGAATCAGAAAAGAAAAAATTTACACTAAAATCATCATGCTAAGTATGTATGAAGACCCAAATATTATTAAAGAAGCGTTTGAATGTGGGGCGAATGCATACCTCAACAAAAACACTGAAACGAAAGAAATAAGTACCGCAATAAAAAAGTGTTTTGCGAATAAAGAATACGTAAATAAAAAATTACTCAAACCTATAAAAAAGAAATATTCTGATGATGCTTTTGTAATGAAATACAAACTAACTTTAAGGGAGAGAGATGTTTTACAACTCATGCTGAAAGAAGGAAGCAATAAGCAAATAAGCGACAGCCTAGAAATTAGTAGACGAACGGTAGAAACACACAGAAGAAATATACTGCTAAAATTAGGAGTGAAAAATAATATCGGCTTAGCCAGGATTGCGCTAACCTACAACTTATTTTAATTCATCTATTTTAAAATACACTTATTCTTTTTCGCCTATGATATTTCGGATTTTAATACTTTTTATGTTTATTTCAGCAGTAAGTGTTGCTCAAAACACAAAAGCTGAAAAACCAAATATTTTAGCAACTTATTCCCTTGCTGACGATACAAATAAAGTAATTGCACTACTTTCTTTATCCACACAGTATTACAATATTTCACATGACACATCCGCTACTTTAGCAAAAAAAGCCCTTGAAATAGCAAAAGACATTGACTACCCAAGAGGAGAAACTGAAGCTCTTTTCAGAGTTGGAAATAATTACCTCTACAATAAGCATTGGAACAAAAGCATAATCTATTTTTCAGCATGTATTGAAAAAGGAAAGGAGCTAAATTTCCTTTATTGGACTGCCAGAAGTTATCGGAAAATCGCATCCATTCAGTTTTCAAAAAATAAATTTATTGAAGCAAATCAGTTAGAAAGGAAAGCAATAAACATCCATATTGCACAAGACGATTCAGCAAACATTGCCCAATGCTATAATCAGTTTTCTATATTCCACAAAAAGCAAGGGGAAATTGATTCAGCATATTATTACACAAACCAAGCAATTAAAATAGAATTACTTCAAAAGGATAAGCGTGCCTTGGGAAGAAGTTACCGAAATTTAGCAGGTATCTATTTGTTTGAAAAAAAAATAAAAAAAGCTGAACAATACTATCAAAAAACACTTGAAATACAAGCTATTTACGCAAATAAACATAACCTTATTAATAGTTATAATCAATTTGGAGAACTGTATTTACAACAAGAAAAATACACCCTTGCCATTACTTATTTCAAAAAAGGAATCGCAATTGCTGAAGAAATAAAACTTCCTAGAGAATTGCCGTTATTCTACAAAAATCTGTCACTTGCTGAAGAATTATCAGGGAAACATAAGCAGGCAATAGCAACCTATTTAAAATACATAGAGATAAATGATAGTCTGCAATATAAAAAAGACCTAGTAATCTTCCTTAAAAAACAATCTGACTTAGAGTTGTTGAAATTACAGAACACAACTCTTTCCCTTCAGCAAGAAAAAGAAAATCGATTTATTAGCAGTAAGAACAAAAAAAACCTAACTATCATTTTAATCATTGGAATAATTAGTTTAGTTTTTCTCATTATAAACACCTTAAAAAAGCAAAACATAATAGAGGAAATTGTTGAGAAAGAAAATGCATTAAAAGAGCAATTGACAGCCACCAATATCCGAAATGAACAGTTCAATGCAATTAATGAAATTACTCAGAAACATGAAATAACAAAAGAACAAATTGCCAAAGAATTGCATGACGGATTAGGAGGAACATTAGCCGCAATTAAAATGAACTTAATGCATATAAAACCCGACAATATCATCACCAAAATTATTGATGATATCGGAAAAGCTTCCTCAGGTGTTCGCTTTGTTTCTCATGACTTGCACCCCCCACTGCTTCAAAGTCAAACTTTTTGCATTATCCTACAGGATTACCTAAATCATATTTTTAGCAATACCGACTTAGAACTTAGCCTAACAATGTTGCCAAAAGCTAAAATTAACAATTTAAATTTGGAGATACAACTTACTTTGTATCGCATTATTCAGGAACTATGTGCTAACATAAAAAACCATGCAAAAGCCAGTAAAATCAACTTTCAATTACTAGCTCATACAAATGACATTAATCTAATTATTGAAGACAATGGTGTAGGATTTACAGTAAGCAACACTACCTTAAAAACAAATAAAGGACTAGCACTAATTAAAGAACGATTAAGAATTATTGATGGTGAAATTGAAATTGATAGTCAGAACGATAATGGCTGTACTGTCTATATATTTATCCCAACAAATAAGCAATGAAAAAAGGATTATTAATAATACTGTTTAGCGCTTTTTACTGCAATAGTTTTGGGGTAATTCAAAACGAAATTGATTCTATTAAGCAAGTAATAAAAACTGAAAAAATAGACACAATATTACTAAAAGCCTACCTAAAAATAAGTGGAATTTACGCACAAGAAAATAATGATTCTGCTTTGGCGTATGCAAAAAAATCTTATCAATTAGCAAGTAGTATTCATCACAAGAAAGGAGAAACAATCTCGCTATGCAGAATGGGACTTATCTATTTTAATTTAGGGAATTTATCCAATGCCTTA
>Ga0308021_10000753_pt1 | contig 14857 bp, 13 predicted proteins | sample Neamet351_FD_201296 | JGI IMG/M metagenome (GOLD analysis project Ga0308021, IMG submission 201296) | Marine microbial communities from water near the shore, Antarctic Ocean - #351 | ecosystem: Environmental > Aquatic > Marine > Unclassified | place: Southern Ocean | collected 2014-10-02
TGCGTTGTTTATCGGGGGGATTACCAAACCAATTTTTCAACTAAAAGTGTACTTAAGTGGCAGACACAAAAAAGCCGGTCAAACTATTAAGCTTGTAACCGGCTGATTTATACAATTTATTGGTGGGCCTAACGCGATCGAATAGCCTTATTAAGTAATTGATACATAAGACTTTAATAAAATCATATTAAAGTTAATGCCCCCAAAAATGCCCCCAAATAAAATTCACTACCACTAAGCTAGGCTCCAAATCTGAAGTAATGTTACTTAGGCTGCAAGCTAATCACCGGCTCGTTTACACGGGACATCTGGCGCAGTTGGCGCTCAGTAGCCTTTTTCAAGACACGGGCGTATACGCGTTTCTTTTCTGCTGAAGGTGCGTTACGAAAGAAATCAGAGAAAGGCGTACTTTCTAAGGTTTTTGTAGGTGTGAAAATGGCCATATGATTACCTCAGTTACTCTCGTGAGCTAGCGAATGTGATAAAGACTCCCGAGTGTATTTTTCAGATACGTGGTTGCCAATTAGATCAACATTTGCTTTATAAGATCGGTGTGTATTATCAATGTTTTTCATTAACACGTCTACTCTTACATCAGCACCGTAATCCTGCTTCACTTTATCAACGGTCTCTCGAGCAGAAAAATATTGGTCTACAAAGTGCTCTGATAGGATTTTCCGCCCTTCATCCAACTCTCTTGAGGTTACAAACTGCCAAGCTAGCAAGGGATCTTGATATACATATAATATCTGTACCAAGCGCCCTTTATCTATAGAACGCTTGATGTTTTTGTCGGCAATTTCAAACCGAGAAAAAGTGCCATCTAACAAAAAGCTCTGGTTTTGACTCAATGCTAGATCGTGTATTTTATCAACCAATATAGAAACTGCAGGTTGAAAGAGGTAGCTATTACCTCCTTTGTAACCAGGCAGCTCAGAACGAAGCTCATCAGGATCTATCCTAATAATAGATACGTCAGCAGCGATACTGTCTAATAGTTCAATAGAGGCTTCCGTTTTCCCTGCGCCAGGCGAACCCGCCATAAATACAGAAACGGGCCGTCTTTCCGACAAATAAACAGATTTATCCGTTAAACGTTTAGCGATCGCCTTTTTGTTTTTGCGGGCAAATACGATAGCTTGATCACTTATTAATTGCTCGGCCCCTGTAAAGGTCATCAAAACTCCTTTATGCACTGTGGTGCATCTTAAAACTCGTCGACTGCTCTATAGTGTCCTTGTATGCAATCTCATTCGCCTAGCCGGGCATATTTATGAGAAGTTTATTCACTACTCTCATACATAGCCCAATTAATTATTTATATAAAGCTGCCATTTAATCCACCGGCCAATAGATCCTAACCAACGGGATCAGAGCACGTCCCTCCAAATCAAAGCTTTCGTAATGACTAACGATTAAATCAGCAAGGTCATCCAAATCCACTAACGTGAGCGGGAAGGTGGAACGATCCGCTTCATAACGAGCTTCTCTTGAGAAACCACCAGTGCTAATGAACAACCCTGAATCGCCATCACGAAGGACTCCAATAAAGCCACGTATGGCAGGCGCACCCATGGAGCCACCCCTGTGCTTCACTTCTGCCTTTATTCTTGGCTGGGTTAATCCTAGGCCATCAGGTGAAGCAATGACATCCACTCCCCTATCTGGACCCTTTGGTGAAACTTTAGCTTTGAATCCCATTGCCCGAAGTATGCCTGCTATCAACTCTTCCATCTCTTCTGGATTGAGCCTGGCTATCTTATCTTTGATCAGTTCGTGACTTTGGCCAATTGTTTCATCTTTAAGCTGCGATATCTCATCATCAACTTCTGGTTCAGCGCCTAACGATACAGCTTTAAGAGGTTTGCCTTCAAGGACTGCTAAAAATTCATCCGCAACTGCAGCTTTAAGCGAAAAAAGAGTTAACACAGAACCTAAAGTGTTACGGGATTTTTGTGATAACGCATCACGACTAACCTTGCCCAACCATTTCACTTTTCGTAAATGGGAGCAATCGCCTACCACACCTTCCTTATAAGTGTACTCACCCAAATCATGGCCAACGGTATAGTCTCTTGTCTCTGGATTATAACTGACTACAATATCACCAGCTTTAATCTGGTCTTTAAACTTCAAAATCATGGCAACAGCGTTAGAAGTTTTTGCGGGCTTATCATTACCGTATATAGCTATGTACTTCTCACGTAAGCTGCCGTCATCTGTGTATTTAGTTAAGTCACCTAACTCCGACCAACCAATAGCTACAAACCCCTTCTCAAAGTCTTCACTGTATATACCGGCGCGCCCTGCGCGTACCATCCAGTTATTAGTCATTATCAGTCCTTTATTTTTAAACTACATTAGAGCTCATACTACTTCTCTATGCGATCCCTTCTGCAGTTAGTATTTTAGATTCCATAAACTCAAATATAGGCCTGAATATCTCGAAATACTCCACGCCATATTGTGGAACAACATTGTTAGAGAACCTTACCTTTCTTCCAACAAACTCAATTATCTCGCCTCCTCCAGGAGTCGATTTTTTCTTAAAATTACGATCAGTCAAACTGCCTCTATAAAAAAGCAGCTCGATAGGTAGGTTTGAGTCGGCCCCTCGTCCCCATGGTTTATCATCCGAATCTAAAACCTGAGGTTTAATTTCATCATCCTCAGGAACGGGAAGTAGCATCACATAATGACTTGGATGGTTGAGTTTTTTTGCTAGGCCTTTAAACGGATTATCTTGTTCATTAGAATCACCGGTCGGTTTCAAACCGTTCCAATCATCAAAGGCTTCATCAAAATCAAATAAGCCGAACATAAGCCTGCTGCCATATGTTGATCTCAATTGATCACCCGAAAATAGACTATATAAAAGAGAACGACAAAAGGCACTTTGAATAATAAATGGGCTCTTCCTATTTGGATACAGCTTACTCCAAGCAGTCTCTAGAATAATCTCATCGGTAATCCCCTCTACGAAAAGCACTGGTGACGAAGTATCTTTCAAAATATGATTAATATTTAACTGTGCTTCGCCTTCGGTTAAAGAAATCAATCCAGCAGAGAGTGATTTTATAACCTCTGACTTACTCACTTTACTAACAACTGTTTTCCCACCCTCTACGTCAAACAGGTTTATTGCATTTTCACCAGCTGAGGTAATTGTTGAGGCGCTATGGCTGCTCATGACTATATGGTTAGTTTTTGCTGCTTCTTCAGAAATTTCAAACACCTGCTTGAGAAAATCAAACTGCCATTCTGGATGTAAAAAAGAATCTGGTTCATCCAGAAGAGTAATGCATTCCTTATCTTTAAATATTTCGGTAATGGCATATATGTATACAGACTGCAGCTGACCGTCACTAAAATAATCAAGTGTTGCTGGGTTGCCACCACCTAGAGTTATTTTGACATTAATATTGCCAAGCATCCCTAGAGTTTTAAGATTGTCGAACATTCTAAATTGCTGAGAAATGTCATAATCTTTAAATGTCTTTTGGAATAACTCGATATTAACAGGAATTTCATAAGTATCTTTTGCAACGTCGTAAACTGTTGAGTGCTGGAATTCACCCTTAATGCAACTTTTTAGACTTCCCAGCAAGTCACCCGTAATGCCATCAGCACCCCAAAAATGAGTTCTTTGATCGAATACTTCTATTGTTTTTTGTCCTAGATCTTTAAGCCGGCTTGCAGCAAATTTGGGTCTTTTAAGTTCAATATTAATTGTGTCGCTAATATCTTGAATACCAAGCTTTTGGCAAATAAACACCTTCGCCGCACAAGTATCCGGCTGGAGAAACAAAGTGCTTAACAAAAGCGACTTATAGTCCGGCCCAATACCAATGAATTTCCTAGCATCACTAATGTTTGCCCCACGTATAGTCCTTTTGAAGTTCTCTTCGTATCGGCTAATAAGCTTTGAAACTGAGCTATTATGGCCTGAGTAATAAATTAGCACATTCGCTGGTAATGCAACTTTGCTAAAGGTTTTCACACCTTTTTTTGAACTACTCAAATAGAATAGCTCACCTTTCCATTCAATCGTGATGTCTTCGTCCGCTATTAAATAACGTATTTTATATTCAAATTGACACGTTGATTTTTGTTCGAATAAATGACGAAAAATCTCAATGATCGCCTCAAGAAAGTTGGATTTACCACTTCCATTTTTCCCAACAAAAATATCAATAAAACTATCATTGTCAAAATCTACTGAAAGATCCTGTAGATTTTTATAGTGACTAATAAAGACATGCTTTAATCGCATAACTATTCCTTTAGCTTGTTGCTTTTTTAACCATCGTATCTGCGAGGTGTAGTTGAGCGATTTGGGCTTCGGTTAGGCAAGTTTTTAGTTGATCACAGAGAGTCATTAGCTCATCGACTTTAGCGACTATGCGATATTGTTCTTCTAACGGGGGAACGGGTAACGCTATGCTTCGGCTCTTTGTTACAGATATATTATCCTGTCCAGCTGTACCTATAAGGTCTATAGACTGCAAAAAAACACCAGCTTTAATATACGTATAGATGTATAAATTAAAATTTTTCTCTATCGGTCTGAAAAATGTAATTGCTTGGTTACAATTCCATTCTGGGTAGCTGTTGGGAATTATCGCTACTTTTCCAAGTGGTGGTCCAACGATGTTCATAATTACATCGCCAGGATAGAGTACAGACCTTTTCAATTTAGTTGAATGGTAATCTAAATTGACAAACTGAGATCTATATTCGAAATCTATTAATTGATTGCGTATATTATAAACCTTTAAGTATGGAGCTCCGGCAAGATCATTGAATTCACTCTTAGGTGGGGTTGAACCAGACGTAATTCCGAAACAAATATCATCCATCCGACACCATTGCCAACTATCTGGGAGATAAAATATCTTGTCCTTATCGTTAATTGGAGGTAGCGGTTTTTGTGCTTTTATTTTCTTGTCTTTAATCAACTGCTCTTTTTCAGCAGCGATACGTTTTAACAATTCGCTGGCAGGTTCGTCGTTGGGATCTTGGGGGACGAGCTTGCCTTGAACTGCAAGTTGAAGGATGGTTTGTTTGAGTTGTTCTATTGCGTAGTCGGTGGTGATGAGTGTGTCGAAGTGGTCTGCTAAGCGTGACCAGTTGTCGCTGAGTTCATTAGCGTTGTGGGCGTCGGTTAGTGTTGATAGCAGGGTATCGACTAACAGGTTATGGGCATCGAGGCTGGATTCGGTTTGCTGTTCCAGTTGGTCGCAGAGAGCCATGAGTTCGTCGACTTTGGCTACTATGCGGTGCTGCTCTGCTAAGGGTGAAACAGGAACATATAATAGCTCTATCGCACCTTTGTTTAGATTTTGAATCCCCATTCCTTTGCCCGTAGCTTGTGTTTGTCCTCTATAAATTGGGGTGGTGCAATAAAATCCTATGAACGGAAACAGAAGCGACGAAAATGGCCGAATTACTGCGCAAAAAGCACCAAAGGTGCTCCCTAAATCGTTTTTGGCTTGTGCAGCCTTGCCAACTAAATTAGCAGAGCCACTAGACATGGCAATTAATACATCACCTTTTACTATAAGTTGACCAGCTTTAACGATAGTTTTTGGTATGTATAATAATTGTTCAAAGTTTAGACCGTTACCAATATTATTAGCCCTCATCAAAGGCAGCGTAGAACTTAATGGACTATCGCTAGCATCATGTTTCTTATACGTTACTCCTCTAACAATATCACTCAAGTTTCCTAAACGACTCCACTTCCACCCCTGCGGTAGATCAAACGGTTTTTCCTCATCCGTTACTTCTGGCAACTCATTCCTGCTTCGAATTTTGTTATCTTTAACATAGTGCTCCTTATCGGTCGCAATGTACTCTAGCAACACACTCGCTGGTTCATCACTGGGGTCTTGCGGCACCAACTTACCACGCACCGCCAACTCTAAAATCAGTTCCCGCAGTTTTTTAATACCATAAAGCTCACGTTTTTTACTACTACCACGGCCTTGGCTGTTTTTGGCTTTGATAGTGGAAGTCCACAAGTCGATATGCTCTGTGATTAATTGATTGGCACTCATTCCTTTGCCCCGCCAGCTAATGCAGCTGCCAAAATATCTTTTAGCTGGTTACGCAGTTGTTGTATGTCTCCCTGCTGGTTTGCATAGCTTGCCAGCAGTTCGTCAGGGTTGTAATTAACTTGCTCTTCCTGATAGGGGTTTTTAATGTCTAGATTGTAGTTGCGAGCTATGATTTCGTCGATATTTACTTGCCATGCTTGCTGGTTTGCTTGGCGGTTATTGCGGTGTTGTTTTTCTTGATGGGTTTCCCCTTCACCCCACCACTGGGCGCAACCGTTAAAATGTTCTAGCTTCATGGGTTTGGTTTTATTAAATGCTTTTACGCCGTCTGGCAGGGGTACTTCGTAGTACCAGATATTTTCGGTTGGAGTGCCTTTTTCAAAAAAAAGAATATTGGTTTTAATGCTGGTGTACGGAGCAAACACCGAATTAGGCAAACGTACAATGGTGTGTAGGTTGCATTCGGTGAGTAACTTTTCTTTAATCTTGGTTTTTACGCCTTCGCCAAATAAAGTGCCATCGGGCAATACAATTGCTGCACGGCCATTGGTTTCTAATATGTGAATAATGAGCTGTAAAAACAAATCGGCAGTTTCACGGGTACGTGTAGCGGCAGGAAAGTTTGCCTCTATACCGTCTTCTTCCATACCACCAAAGGGTGGATTGGCAATGACTACGTTCACGCGATCTCTTGGCCCCCAATCACGCAGTGGCCTTGCTAGCGTATTATCGTGGCTAATTTGGCTGGGAACTTCTATACCGTGTAACAGCATATTGGTGGTACACAATAAATGTGGCAGTTGTTTTTTCTCTACACCATAAATTTGTTTCTGTAGGGTTTGGCTTTCTTCTGGGGTATTAACTACGTCAGATTCTTTAATATGATCGATGGTACACGCAAGGAATCCACCAGTCCCGCAAGCCGGGTCCATCACTTTTTCACCCAGCAGCGGGTTGATCATTTCAACCATAAAACGGGTCACTGCACGAGGGGTATAGAACTCGCCAGAGTTGCCTGAAGACTGTAAGTCTTTCAGGATGGTTTCATACAAGTCGCCAAAGGTGTGGCGCTCTGCACTGGAATGAAAGTCTATTTCATCAACTTTATTAACTACTTGGCGTAACAGAGTGCCGTTTTTCATGTAGTTAAAGGCATCACTGAATGCCTCTCTTGCTACAAAACCACGGGGGTTATTGGTGGGGCTAGCCTGCAGGTTTTTTAACGCAGGGAAAAGCTCACCGTTAATAAATGCGAGCATACCGTCGCCGGTAATTCCCTCTTTGTCGCTGGCCCAATTACGCCATAAAAACTCACTAGGAATAGGCGACTCGTAATCACTTTGAATCAGTTCTAACTCTTCTTCTTGGGCGTCGTAAATTTTAAGAAACAGCAACCAAGCCATCTGACCAATACGCTGGGCATCGCCATCAACGCCAGCATCTTTACGCATGATGTCTTGAATGGATTTTACAATATTAGATACGGACATAACTTACTCATTGATGGCGCTTGACTAACAAACGCTGTTATAGGGCCTGAATAAGACCCTATTGTTAATTTAGGTTGGTAGGCTGCTAATTGCTCGCAGACCTATACAGTACGTCTTCTAGTTCTCTTACTGCTTGCTGATACTTTTCCTTTCCGCCGAAGCCTTTGATGATTTCTATAGGCCGGCCCATCTTATTGAAAGGTTGCACGGTGAGTACAGAAATATCTTCGATGGGTGCTATACCTTCATCGGCGTATTTATCTAGCAGGGCTTCCAGTACCTTGCGAGCTTGTTCGCCATATTTTGTAAACACATCGCGTTTGCGAACATTGTCAGCGCGTTCTTTACGGGTAAGTGGGGGCTGGCCATAAACAACATGACAAATCAGGTCAAATGCGCCGTAATCTTTGCCTACTTCATCGGCCAGTGCTTGCCATATAACGCCTTGTTCTTCTAATTCTTGGATAACCGCTTGCTTTTGGTCTGCGCTGTTCCACTTACGAAGGAAGTCATTAAGCGTGGCAAACTCTTGTTTAACGGTTTTAGTGGTGTACTCCGTTATGGATTCAGTTATGAGCTTGCCGTCACTGCCCATGTATTGAACTCGCTTGGATAGAACATTTACTGCAATACCATTGACTACATATTTGGGAGGCCCCTCACCTATGCCGCCACCAGTGCCTGTATTACCACCCTCACCTGTTCCACCATCGTCGCCTGTGCCACCAGGGTAACTTTCATCGAAACCTAAGCCTCCACTGACGTCATCGGGTGGAACTGTGGAGCCGCCACTGGGTGGTGTATACACCACCTCTGCATCTCCATCAAAGTCTGTATCGGCAAATAGTTCGGTGGCTTTTTTGAAATCCATAATGGTAAACCACAATTTGTTGTAGTCTTCATTAATGCGAGTACCACGCCCAATAACCTGCTTAAATTTGGTCATGGATTTGATGTTTTGATCTATCACAATCAGCTTACAAGTAACGGCATCAACACCGGTACTCATTAGTTCTGAGGTGGTGGTTATCACTGGGTAGGCTTGCTCTGGATCTATAAAGTTCTCTAGCTCGTCTTTGCCTTCTTTATCGTCACCGGTGATTTTCATCACGTATTTTCGGTTTTTTTGTACTTGCTCAGGATTCTCATTCACCAGTGCTTGGCGCATGCGGTTTGCATGATCGATGTCTTGGCAGAAGACGATGGTTTTAGCCATTGGGTCGGTGGCTTTAAGGTGGTCGCTGATGATCTTGGCAACTAATTGCGTGCGCTCCTCAATCACTAAAGTTCGGTCGAAGTCTTTTTGGTTGTAGATTCTATCTATGATTAGTTCGCCATTTTTATCGTATTGGCCCGCTGTTGGCCGCCACCCTAGCAGATCTGTATCAAGGTCAACTCGCACTACTTTATAGGGCGCTAAGAAACCATCATCAATGCCCTGCTTTAGGGAGTAGGTATAAACTGGGTCACCAAAGTAGGTTGAGTTGGACACTTCTTCAGTTTCTTTGGGCGTAGCGGTTAAACCTACATGAGCTGCGCCACTAAAATAATCAAGAATTTCACGCCAAGCCGAATCATCTGCCGCGCTACCACGGTGACACTCGTCAATTACGATTAGGTCGAAAAAATCAGGAGAAAAGTTTTTGTAGGCCTTTTGATCTTCTTCAGGGCCTGTGAGCGCCTGGTAGAGTGACAAAAATATTTCGTATGAGGTATCAACCTTGCGACCTGTAATTTTGGTCATCGCTGTGCCAAAGGGTTTAAAGTCATTGGTTTTGGTTTGATCGACTAAGATATTACGATCCGCTAAAAACAAGATGCGCTTCTTCACACCAGCTTTCCATAAGCGCCAGATAATTTGAAATGCTGTGTAGGTTTTACCAGTTCCTGTGGCCATAACCAATAAGACCCTGTTTTGGCCTTTTGCAATGGCTTCTACTGTTTTGTTGATGGCGTGCATCTGATAATAACGCGGTGACTTGCCACTACCATCTTCGTAGTAGTCTTGAGTTATGGTTGCTAGCTCTTGCGGTTGATAACCCTTCCACTGCTGGTATTTAGTCCATAGCTCTTCATGGCTAGGGAATTGATCTAAAGACAGCTCTTGCTCTACCTTGGGGGAAAGCCCTGTTTTGTCATGGAATATAAATCCATCACCGTTAGAGCTAAATACAAACGGCACTTCTAATAGTTCTGAATAGCCTAATCCTTGTTGCATACCTGCAGCGATAGGAAGGGTGTTCTTTTTAGCTTCAATGATGGCGAGTGGGATATTGGGTTTGTGGTATAGAACAAAGTCTGCCCGTTTACCTTTGCTACGCGCACCCATCTGACCTCGAACGATAACTCGGCCTGCAGTGAGAGGAACCTCTTCACGTACTTGGGTTTGAATATTCCACCCAGCTTTTTTGATGGCTGGTATTATGTATTTTGTACAGATGTCGCGTTCAGTTAGATCCATTTTACTCATAACAAAAAGTCTTTCCGTTTTACCTTTGCCTTATTCTGCCTGAATTGGGTTGAGAAGTCGCTCTGCTCAAAAAGAGAATACAAAGTTCAAAGAAAATCTAGCCGAAGTAGGCTCACTAGACAGCTTTCGCATAACCGTTAGGTCTTTAATTACTTCTATAGGACTCAATAAAATCGCCTTGTGGCGTATAAACGTAGGTTTTTTGCCTGAAAAAAAATCTCGAGCTAGAGCCAACTTCGTGAAAAGTGCCACCACAGTTTGGATGAATAAAATCAGTTATAATCCGCCCGGCAAACAAAAAGTCAGTATCAAGATCTAGATCGCCACTAATCTTGTTTGGCCGGTAGGGCGTTACAGAGTGACTTCCACATTGAAGACACCGTTCGCAGCCTGCTCGATCATAAGTGATTTGGATATACTTAGCTGCGTTTTGAGCTCTTTCAGCATCCCAAGCATTTGACTTCCTTCGTGAGGGAATCAGAGCATTAAGTATGTTTGACCAAATGGACCTCGTGCTTTTTTCTATATCGTGGGTGCTATCCATTATGTCTGTGAGAGCATCATTAACACTGTCAAAATTTTCGATGGGCTGCAATTGAGCGCAATCATCACACCAGCCAAGTTGCCTAGGGCACGAGAATAGACTTTCATTGTCTTGGTACATATAGCCCCCAAAGACAACACCACTGCCTGAACTGTAATCACATTTGTCGCACTGGATCGAATATGTAGGTACTGACATTGTAGGCCTCAGTTTTAAGCTATGGGTAGAACGTTAGAGTGGTTTAAATGGTGCTTTTTATCTAGCTTTTGTTTGGTTTGCGGCATTTCGCAACTTTCGAGCTGCAGCCAGCCTGTCCGCGATCGAGTTGTCTGTTAATTCTACTTTGTCTGAGAGCAAACCGTGGAGCTTCGCCTTACCCATGATTGCTGCAACCATAGCCGATGGCTTAATATCTTCTTTAGCCAATCGTATAGCTTCGTTTAACTCATTTGTAATCGTATCAATGGTAATATTGTGCCGTTTAGCGTGAATTACCTGAAACGTTTCAATTCTTGCCGTAATCTTGCCGTTATCCATGAGCTCTTTTGCCTTGCGGTTTATGGTGTCCGGCTGCATCTTGGTGACATTGTAATTTTTCCGATAAGCTTCGCTAGCGTTACCAGTTTCAACATAAGACTGGCAAAACCCTTCCTGCTTTGGTGTGAGTATGGGCATCTCTATTCTCCTTTAGTTAGATTGGTACTTAGCATTTATAGCTTCATCCATATAGGCGTTTCAAGCTCAGCTTCCCACTCATTCATTATTGGACTCCCTGACTTCTTTGTACCTAATACAGGGGCTTCTTCTCTCCTTTCTTCTCTCCTTTCTTCTCTCCTTTCTTCTCTCCTTTCTTCTCTCCTTATTACCGCACTACCTGTTAACCGTTTACCGTAGCTAGAGTCACCCGTAGTTGAAACTGACGATAAGCCCCATGGCATATGACTTTCCATATGATCGTTGTATGTGATCGCTGTGTGGCGATTGTATGTAGTCTGTATGGACTCAGTATGTTTATTGTGTGGCAAATCATGCTGATAAAACGCTTCCATAATTTGCTCATACGTAATATTGAGTAACTGAAGCGTCCGATTTTCAAGTTTCTCGCCCTTAATGACAGCACCTGTGAACAGAGTACTTTTGAGGTTTCCCATATAATCATGGAATGACGACAGCCTTGGAGGTAATTGTTGATTTGCCATCTTCCAGAACTTGTAGAACCCCATGCGTTTACTTACCCGAAACTGGCCCTTTGGTAGTGGGGAACCAACAATTCCTTTTTTGGATTTTTTCACACGATCTAAACCAACATTAAAAATAGCAAAACGACTCTCGTCTGATAACAAGCTAAAAAACTGAAGGCACACGCCGCTGTAGCGTTCAGGCCCGCATTTTTTTGTTTTATAGCTGTCGTAAGCTAAAGCATCAATATCAAGCCGTTTGAGAATTTCTAACGACAGGTTATGGGAATGCTTTATCATCCAAGAGTCTCGAACAAGAGTATTGCTGGCTGCGTTAATTCTTAGGCAACCACTTCTTATCTCAACCATGTCACCACGCTTCAACAACGCCATGACAGGAGGAGTACTATGCTTCATCTGAAGCTCCGAGCTCCTGCAACAGTTGGCGTATGTCTTCTACTCGCCATGCCGTTGTCCGAGGGCCAAGTTTCACACCTTTAGGAAAACGGCCTGTTTGAATACCAGCCCACCAAGTTGATTTACCAACAGGAATAATCTGAAGGACTTGTGGGAGGCGTAAAAAGCCCGCTTGAGGAAGTAGTTGTAAATGGATTATTTGGGACATATCAGAATCTCCTTGGATAGCTGATGTCCTAGTTTAAACACATTTTTTCTGTACGCGAGGACAGTTAAATCGTTTACCTGTCCACTAACGATTTCCAGCGTCGGTATCCTCTCAAAAAACTTTCAAGGTCGTCATCACATAACGACTCATGCTCTTCTTCTCCAATATAGTTAGTTAAGAATCGCAGTCCTAACTTATCAATTGATTGAACAGGCTTACCAGAAGCTTCTGAAAAACCTAACCTACGATTAATAGTGTCGTGAAAATCCATATAGGGAATTCCCTTAAATGATTTAATACTTCGCGCAGAATAATTTCCTTTTCTCTTGGCCTGATTATGACCAAAAAAAACATCCTCCAGTGTTAATTTTCCATCAGCCAACAAGTAAAGATCAATTGACTTGGCTACCGAAAGTAATAGTTCTGGCGACGGGTAACTGCCCCTACGAATGTAGCGTAAAAAAGCTTCCAAAGGGCTCTGATTAAATAAGGGGTCATCCCACAGGTCGTCGCGTTTCGTAGGATAAACTCCAGTTTGAAGTGCTGCTGCCTTCAGTAGTTCTAACCCTTGAATACCACGCCAGTCTCGCATCAGCGTGTGTGGAGGCTCAGGAGGTCTGTTTGATAAATCAAAGTCATCATCAATTTCTTTATATTCCAGCATTGGCAGATGTGTACGAGGGGACTCAAGTCGTGCTATACAATCTTTCAACCAGTCAAAAGTGTTGAAAATATTGGATGGAACTGTTTTTTCTTGAATAAGGAGTTCGGCCCAACGCACTTCATCAGAATTCGCTTCATCACAGTCGTCATATAGCTCATCATATCTAGTCATTATCCCCTCCCATATCTAAAGCAAAATAAGATTCACCAAAATGACGGCCCCCTGAGTTACCTTGATGGCGTAATACATCCAAATAGTCTGCCCACCGCTGCATCATTTCACGCCTTTGAGGTAAATGCGTTGTGCGGTTGTATGCTCGCCCCAAGCTGTCTTTCACAGCATGAGCTAATTGGTGTTCGATAAGCTCTACGCGTTCATGTAGCACTTCATCTAGAATCGTACGTGCCATTGCTCTGAACCCGTGGCCAGTCATCTGTTCTTTACTTATTCCCATATTTCTAAAAGCTGAAAGTACTGCATTATCGCTCATCGGTCTATTGGGGCTTCGTGCAGAAGGGAATACGTATCCATCCCAATGTCCTGTTAACAGTTTTTGTTCAGCCAATACCCCTAGTGCTTGAGTACTTAGAGGCACTATGTGATCAACCCCCATTTTCATTTTCTCTGCGGGTATACGCCACTCTTGTTTATCAAAGTCTATTTCAGACCATTCTGAACACCTCAGTTCTTTAGGGCGCACAAATACAAGAGGGGCCAGTTTTAATGCAGCTCGCACCGTAGCTGTACCTTGATAAGCATCAAGCATATTTAACAACCGTGCAACTTCGTCTGGCTCGGTGATGGCTGGAAAGTGCTGCTTTTGAGGCGTAGCCAAAGCACCTTTCAGATCCGGCGTTATATCGCGCTGAGCACGGCCTGTAGCAACCGCATAGCGAAACACCTGACCAACTGTTTGTTTCAGTCTGTGGGCGCTCTCTGTAGCTCCTCTAGCCTCTACACGACGTAGAACAGCCAACAGCTGAGGAGGCGATATTTGATCTATTGGCAAGGTGCCTACGTAAGGGTAAAGGTCTCTCTCCATCGAGCGCAGCACTTTGACTGCATAACTATCAGACCATTTCTTTGACTGCTGAACATGCCACTCTCTAGAAATCACCTCTACGTTATTTCCTTGAGACTGGGCTTGCTCTACTTTTTTGGCTTTTTTAGCTTGAGATGGGTCGATACCTTGATCTAGGTAGTCTTTGGCTAACTCAGATGATTTACGTGCAGACTTGAGTGTTACTTTTGGGTAAACACCTATGGCAAGGCGTTTTTCTTTGCCTGCAAAGCGGTATTTTAGCCGCCAGTACTTTGAGCCATTTGGTTGCACTTCAACATACAACCCATGTGAATCGCTAAGCCTGTAAGGCTTTTCTTTAGGTGCAGCGTTTTTGATTTTTGTATCTGTAAGGGCCATCACTACCTCCAAAACATTCTATCTGGGGGCATAAAATTAGAAATCGAAACGGTATTCGATACATGCCCCCAATAGTGCCCCCTTAATACCCTAGATGTGGGGGCATCAAGATGGACAACCTTGGACACAGTATAAACAAAAAACCCCGCAAATGCAGGGTTTGGTGGACGATGTAAGTCATCGCCGGACATGTAATTGGTGGAGCCTAGCGGGATCGAACCGCTGACCTCAACACTGCCAGTGTTGCGCTCTCCCAGCTGAGCTAAGGCCCCACACGAGGATATTCAAGTCGTTGGGATGATACTGTTGTGACTTGATGGGGCCGTATTATAGGCACCTGCGGTAGGATTGCAAGCCCCTTTTTACCAGTTTGTGTAGAAAAAGACTGTTTTTAATCAATCACTTCC
>Ga0308021_10000759_pt1 | contig 14810 bp, 5 predicted proteins | sample Neamet351_FD_201296 | JGI IMG/M metagenome (GOLD analysis project Ga0308021, IMG submission 201296) | Marine microbial communities from water near the shore, Antarctic Ocean - #351 | ecosystem: Environmental > Aquatic > Marine > Unclassified | place: Southern Ocean | collected 2014-10-02
GGCACTTGTGAGTTGTGGGGTCGCAAGTAAGGCCAGGGAAGCAGTCGAAGGCGGATGAGCAGGTATTGCCACAGCACCCGTTCCCGCAGACCTTGAGGCAGCCAGCCTTGTCTGTCCTCGGCCAGCCTTGTCCAATCTTGCATGCCGGCCTGCCTGACGTGTAGTCACACGTGTAATTCGTGCCGGGTCCCGGGGCTGGGCCAGGGCCTGGTGGTGGTCCGGGTGACGGCCCGGGTGCCGGACCAGAGCCGCATTTGCAAAGAGCGGCTGGGCACTCAGCTGGACAATTAGCTTGGCACCAAGCATCCGTCACGCCCATGTTGGGGATGGCTTGGCAGCTTGGATCAGTCCCGGCAGCGCCGGAAAATGCGGTCACTTGAGCCTGGGTGGCGTTGGTGGCGGCGGCGCCGGTGCGGAAGGAGATGGCGGTGGTGGCGGTGTTGTTGTTGTTGTTGTTGTTGCTGCTGTTGTCGTTGTTGTTGTTGGTGGTGGTGGTGGTGGTGGTGGTGGAAGGCTGGGCGACGACGACGGTGGCCACGAGGCCAGCGATGAAGGCAAGCATGTTACTTGAGGTACTGCGCCCTCCTCTTCGCAGGCTGGGGTAGTGCCTCTTAGCTTTTATCGCCTCATTCATTTGGATTTGCTGAGAATCCGTTTGTTTCTCTTGGTTGTTAAAGGTTGTCCCTTGCTGTTTTCCGTTGCAACGCCACGCTTGTTGTGGAAGCTGGCCAGATGGTCACGCTATTTTGGACACCCCTTACACTCCAGCGATTAAGTAAATCTTTTACACCTGGCCCGGCCGCCGGCCAGGATATGGGCACCACGCCGTGTTTCCGTCCTCTGCGAGACATGGCCCGTATTCGCCCAGATGTGGGGCGTGGTGCCCGCGACGACGCGTGCCGGGTGGTGGGGCACCATCTCTTCTCCGCGGGGGCAACGACCCCCGCCGCGAGGGCGGTGGCGGGGTCGACGGCCAGCAGCACGTTCGTCGCTCTTGACGCCCTGGTGGATGAGCGGCTGCAGCGCCTCGCTGTGCAGGTAGTGCAGCCCGCACCCCGCGTCCGATGCGATGCTGCAGCGCTGCGCTGCGCTCCTTCAAGCGACATGTTTCCTGTCAAAAGCTAAACGGCCCTGAACATGCTTTCAACACGAGAACAAAGCAAGGAAAAGGCCTACGACAGCTGTATCGTCTTTTGCACGACTGACTGGTCCTGGCTTGCCAATCAACATCTAGGTTCGCTTCCTGAAGATGCGCGCGCCCCCCGCCCCCCTCTCGACCCAGCCGCTCACCCCGCACGCGCCCGCCCCTTCCCTTCCACCTTCAGTGAGTCGGCTACCGTAAGGTCCCTTCTCCTCCCCGCCCCCCCCCGCACCTCAACATGTCCAAGGTTTCCGAGAAAACAGAGGCCAAGCTCAAGGAGGCCATCCAGCTCGGCCCCACCGTCAACGAGGGCGTCGAGGTGTTCGCCGTGTGCCACATCTTCGCGTCGTTCAACGACACCTTCCTCCACATCACCGACTGCTCCGGCCGCGAGACCTACTGCCGCGTCACCGGCGGCATGAAGGTGAAGAAGGACTGCGACGAGGCCTCCCCGTACGCTGCCATGATGGCCGCCGCCGACGTCGCCGCGCGCTGCAAGGAGCTCGGCGTCACCGCCATCCACATCAAGGTCCGTGCCACTGGCGGCTCCGCCACCAAGACCCCGGGCCCCGGCTTCCAGGCCGCGCTCCGCGCCATGGCGCGCGCCGGCCTCAAGATCGGCCGCATCGAGGACACCACCCCGACCCCCACCGACGGCTGCCGCCACTCCGGCGGCCGCCGTGGTCGCCGCCTGTAAGGTGGTGTGCACCGCTGCTGCGGGATACGTTGGTGCGCAGGTGCTGTTGTTGTGTGCGTGAGGGGGCAACCCCGACGACATAGCGACCAAAGTCATGCATATCGCAATACACTTTACGCTGCCCTTCACCTACCTTCTGATGAATCCTAACGACAGCCGTCTGTCTTTCAGCACGTGTTCTGCCTGACGGTCTCCCAGTTCTCCCTTACTACACTATGGCGCTGACGAACGGCACGGAGCTGAGCTTCTTCCACCGCGAGGAGCCGAAGCTGCTGCTCTCCGCGGATGGGCAGCCCACGGCGCTCTTCAACGTCGTGGACGACAGCTTCCTCTACAACAACACGCGCATCATCGTGCAGGAGCTCGACTACAACTGAGCCGCCTCGATGTAAGCGTACCTAGGTACGATGTAGTGAACCACAGGGAATGGCAGGCGCTGGCAGGAACGAGGGGCGAGAGGACGAGGGAAATACGCTTGTGCATTGATATCATAAAGACGTGCCTAGTTGGTTGCTGGTGCGAGTCATCTCTTGTGTCTTGCGTGCACATGCTAGAGGCTAGAATTCTAGAGGCTTGGGCTTCGTCTTCAGGTTCGTCTTGGGCTTGCGAGCTTGGAGCTTGGAGCTTGGAGCTTCTTGAGCTTGAGCTTGGAGAGGCGTATGGGTGGGAAGTTGGAAACCGCCCTCAGGAAAGCTGACGATGATGTCACTAGATCCTGCGCCCCGGGCAGATGGAAATGATGGCATTGGCATCGCAAGCGCGTGGAATAATCATGCAGAGGGTCGATCATCTGAGAATCTGAGTCACACATGAAGGAGGCGGGACGAGCTTTGCGAGCGAGAGAAGCCGCCTTGCAAAGAGCTCAGGTGTGGGGAGCATGTTCGCGGGCGACCTGTACCAGCTGTCTGGCGAGTCCTTCCAGCTGCTGGCCGAGAACACTCGCTCTAGCTTCATCGTGCGCGACGGCTGCACGGAGCGCAGCCTTGTCATTTCCTCCGGCCACGCGCCACTGCCGCCCAAGGTGCTGACGGAACTGCCGTGCGCCACCACCAAGTTCGAGTGCGATGCTGGTACCCGCAGCGTGCTTTGGTCGCGGAATGGGCAGTGCATGGCACTGCGTATCGCCAGGTACGGTCCCGCGCCCGCGCGCCACCGCTGCGCCCCGCTCGCCGCACGCCGCTGGCGCTGCTGCTGTGAGCCCACTTCCGAACCGAACCTGCTCCGCCGCTGCCTCCATGCATGCTCACCCTCCCCGCCCTGCACTGCCTCATCTACCCGCCCGCCGGTTCCGCCGCACTCCGCAATTCCCGCGTTCCGCATTCCGCGGGTTTTTTCGCATTCCGCTTCCGCATTCTGCGCCCCGCAGCGACGTCGAGTTCCAGCTGCTCGCGCGCTCGGCGGTGTCGCTGCAGCGCCAGGTCTCGCTGCACCTAGTGGCGGACAGCCTCGCGATGGAAGAGGAGCTCGGCTTGCAGCGGCAGGAGCTCGAAGAGCGGCTGGACGCCATGGCGGGCGGTGCGACGTCGAGCAGCGGCGGCGGCGGTGGTGGCGGCGGCGGCGGCGGCGGCTTCGCTGGGGGCGGCACCCATGCGGCGGCGCACAGCGGCGGCGACCAGATGATGGTGATGGACGGCCAGCGATGCCGCCTCTGCGACGGCGAGGACGAGCTGCTCGGCCACCACCCCGTGGTGCCGAAGGATGGTTTTGGCGAGCCCATCTTCCTGTGCAGCAGCTGCGCGCTGGGCGTGAACATGAGGCGGCAGGCCGCGGCGGACAGCGGCTCGCTGCTCCTGGAGGGCGACGTGTCAGAGGAGATCTGCTCGCTGTGCTCGAGCGGCGGCCAGGCCGCGGAGTCGCTGGTGCTGACCTGCTGCGACGCGCACGGCTGCCCGCGTGCGTTCTGCGAGTTTTGCCTGGGCAAGCTGCTGCCGTCCGCCGAGCTGCGCGCGCTGCTGGCCGGCAAGCGCTGGAGCTGCCCGTCGTGCGCGCATGGCAGTGGCGGCAGCGGAAGAGGGGGGGGGCGTGGGGGGGGCACGAAGCGCGGGGCGCGCGGCGGGCGGGGTGTTGGGCGGGGCGGGCGCGGCGGTAGGGGAGGCGGCACCCCCCGCAGCGGTGGCGGCAACTCCGCGGCGAAGGCGCGCGGCAGCGCCAAGAAGGCAGCGGGCGCCAAGGGTGCGCGCCCGCAGGCCGGCGCCAAGGCGCCGCGCTCGAGCCACGCGCACGCGGCGGCGGCAGCGGCGGCGGCAGCGGCGGCGGCGGCGGCGGCGGCGGCGGCGGGCGGCGGCGGCGGGTTGGTGCTTGCGCCCGTGAACCCCGACCGCGACGTGGTGGACTACTTCGGCGACTACGTCATCTTCGTGGAGGAGCGAGAGAGCCAGGGCCCGCCGTGGCAGCCCATGACGGAGGACTCGTGCTTCTGCTGCAAGGACGGCGGCGACCTGCTCGAGTGCGACTGGAATAGGGGCTGCGAGCACCAGGGCTCGCACATGTGCCCGAAGGTGTACCACGAAGGTAACTGCTCCGCCGCCGCGGCCGCCGCCCTCGCGCTGCGCCTCCGCTGCTAATCCATCCACCTCCCGCTCGCTGCACGCAGATTGCCTCGGCTTCGCTGTGCCGGAGGGCACCGAGTGGCTCTGCCCGCGCCACTTCTGCACCAAGTGCGGCTCGAACACGCCGCAGTACACGTGCCGCTTTTGCCCCACGTCATTCTGCAATGTAAGTTCCGCGCGCGTCTTGCTTGCTTGCTTGCTTGCTTGCTTGCTTGCTTGCTTGCTTGCTTGCTTGCTTGCTTGCTTGCTTGCTTGCTTGCTTGCTTGCTTGCTTGCACCATGTTGCTCACCTATTCTTCTGCAACTGCAACAGGAGCACCTGCCGTCCGAAGCCACGCTGGTCAGCGCGGCCACGGGCGACATTGGGCACATGCAGTACATTCACTGCCAACGATGCACTGGTTTTTATGAGAAGGCAGGCAACCGCGGCATGTTCCAGTGAGCTGTTGCCGAAAAGATAACCCGCTCGCAAAGCGCAACGGCTAAAACAAAACTTCAGCTCACTCTCTCTCTCTCTTTATTACCGGTTCGTGGACTAACTAACTATAAGCAAAGGTTCTCAGCTTCCGCTCCTCTAGTCAGATTGCGCTATTTTGTCAACGTTTGTGCAGCCGAGAGATGTCCCGCGCAGGGCGCGCTGTCGGGCCACCGCCGAAGGTGTCGGCGCTCTACGCTCCGCTCCAGCGTGCTGCGCCCACTGCGCCAGCACAGGAGCCGCCTGCGCGCGTGTGCGCGTGCGGTGTCTGCGGTGACCGCGTGGTGATGGAGGGGGCAGCGGCGGCGGAGTGGGGTGGCTGCGACGCGCGCCTCTGCTGGACGTGCAAGCTGGGCTGGGGTGGCTGCGGCGGCGGCAAGTTCGGTGACGGCCACAGGCCGCGCGGCATCGAGCGAGGTGGGCGGTCCGTGAAGCTGCCCAACGATCCCAGCGCGGACCTGAGCGAGGAGGAGCGCATCAAGGAGGAGGTGACCAATGGGATGAACGAGCTGCACCGGCACCGACACATCCTGCCGCTGGCGCACATGAATGCGCTGAGATGAACGATATAGTACATGTACACGTATGCGAGTTATGCATTTTTGACTGCCAACTAGAAGGGCTTAGATTAGGGTTAGGACGGGCCGTGCGCGTGCGCGCTTCCGCCGTTCTGCCGTTCTTCCTCCTCCTCCGAAGGAGGCTGCGGCGCGACGAGCGGAGCCTGGGCTGCGACATTAGTTTAGACATGTAATAATTAATTCAACTAACAGCTCAGAGGATTTACATCTGGTCGACGACGGTAGCATTGATGCCCTCGTAGCACGTGAGGCCGTCGGCATTGAGCAAGCTGTCGTCGGCACCGTGGGCCTTGAGGTACTCCGCGAGCTCTTCGAAGTTGTAAAAGTAGCAGTAGTGCAGTACGGTGTTGCCGTTCAGCGACTGCGCGTTCATCTTCGCGCCGCGCCGCAGCAAGAACTTCGCCAACCGCTTGTTGCCCTGCTGGCACGCGAGAATGAGCAGCGTGTTGCCGTGCTCGTCCGCCGTGTCCACCGGCACGTCCTCGTCGAGCGCCTCCTCCAGTTCCGCCAGCTTGCCGTTCTTGACGAAAAGCAGCGCCTTGTGCTGCCACGCTGCCTTCGCCTTCTCGCTGTCGGCCTCGGCCTCCGCAACGGCGCCCGTGTCGATGGTCGCCGTGCCCATGAGCTCGGCTTGCTGCTTCGCCAGGCGCTCGGTGTCGGCCATGATATCCTGGGGAGCGCGGAGTGCGGGGCGGATGCGGGGCGGATGCGGACAAGGTGAGCCTCGCGTCAGCAGTGGTTGGCGGTGGTGGGCGGGGCGGGGGGCTGGCTTTGGGTTGGAGCAGCGAGCGCACCTTGAGAAGCACCACTTCCACCGGAATAAGCTGCTCCGGGAGCTCGTAGGAGCACCCCTCCACGGGATCGACCATGCCTACCAGCGATGCCGAGTTGGTCGAGTTCGCCATTTCGCCCTGCAGGGTTAGCGCGCAAGCAAGGGACGGGGTTGGGCGGGTGGGAGGTGAGAAAGTGCATCGGAGAGGTGGGCGGTGCGAGCAAATCAAGCAAGCAAACGGCATGTCACATGCAGCCAGCGACGAGCTTTGACTCACCCTTGCCGGCAGCGTGTGCGTCGAAATTGCCTTCGAGAGCAAGCCACGCGTGAATGACTTCTTGAGGCGGCGCCAGCCCTTGCCGCGATTCGCCTTCATGCGGTCCAGCGAGAGCGGCGGGATCCCAGCGATGTCCGCGGCGGCCTTCTCCTGCAGCTGGTCCCGGCGGCGGTCGCCGTGGTGCTGCTGCAGCGACATGGGCATTGAGCCCGCGCCCTGCTGATGGCTGCGCCCGCCCTCCTCGTCGTCGTCCTCCGACATCTCGCCCTCGCTCGAGTCGTCATCCGCCACGTCCTCGTCGTCCGACTCGGAGACTGCATAGCCGAGCTTGGCCTTGAGCTTCTCCAAGAAGCCCGCATCCGCCGAGAGGGACTCGACGATGGACTCGATCGTGAGCTCGTTCGCCGCATGCGCCTGGCTCAGCTTGCGCGAGCTCTGCCTACCGCCGCCGCCGCCGCCGGCCGCCACCGCGGCGCGCACCGCCGCCATCTCGTCGCCGGAGTCGGGCTCGCTCTCGCTGCCACTGCCCTCCGCAGTGCCCAGCGCGTCCAGCATCGCCTTGTGCGCGCTCTTGTGGGGCCATTCGGCCGGAGGGTCCCACTGCGTCGGCTGCACCAGCTGCGCGTCGGTGCAGTGGTAAAACGACGTGTTCGTCTCGTTGCAGCGGCGCTCCTGCCAGTCCTCCCACTCGCGCAGCAGCGTCGAGTTCGAGATGCGCGCCGCCCACTCCTTCACGCTGCCGCCCTTGCCCGGGCCCTTGCCGCCGCGCCGCCGGATGCGCTTCGCCTCCTTGGTGTTGAGCTGCGCCTCGATGCGCTCTTGCTCCTTGCGCTTTGCTGCGAGGGCCGCCTTGCCGGCCTCGATCTTCGCCTTGAGCGCCTCCTGCTCCGCCTTGTGCTTCGCCGCCTCCTGCAGCCGCCGGTGCTCGCGCAGGTAGTCGAGGAGGCGCGACGCCTCGAGCTCGCGCACCACCTCGTGCTGCATCATGCAGGAGTAGGTGTTGGGGTCGTTGGCGCCCTGGTGGCGCGTCTGGTGCGAGATGTAGGCGTAGTCCTTCTCGACGCGGCGCTTGCAGAGCGTCTCGACGCAGCGCTGCTCCGAGTGCCAGTTGTGGCGGCCGTGCGCGCCCGGCGAGTTGGGCTGCGCGCCGCGCGCCGTCACGCCGAAGACGCGGCTGGAGACGATGGGGTTGGGGTCGAAGATATGGTGCTGCGCCCACTGCCGGAAGAAGGATTTGTCGTGCTCGTCCCACAGCCGTCGGTGCCCCGCACCCTTGTGGCCGCCCAGCTTGGCCTTGAGCTTGTCCGCCAGGTAGTCCAGCGGGTCCTCGACGTCGCACTGCACCACGATGCCCTGGCCGCAGAGCGTGTCCAGGGTGGAGGTCACGGGGTAGGCCATCAGCGTGGCCGGCTTGTTGAGCACGCGCGGCACCACCGTCTTGCCCGGCGGCCAGGGCTCGCGGATGGGCTCGGGCGTCGACGACTCCACGATCCACGCGGTCATGACCGGCGCGAGCGACGCCGTGTCCAGCGCCATGCAGAACATCGCCAGCACGGAGTTGGTGGAGGAGAGCGCCGGGTCGCGCACGAACATGGCGCACGCCTGCGTGTGCTCCTCGTCCTGCGCGTACACCAGGATACCCCCGAGGCCCATCTGCCCCGCGGGCGTGGTGCCCGGCACTAGCCCGAGGAACTCGGCGCGGCCGCACGTGCGCAGCGAGAGCGACTGCTCGCGCACGCGCGGGGCGGCCTCCGCCTCCCAGTCGGCGCCGCCGTCCGCCTCCGCCGACTCCTTGCCCGCGAAGCGGAGCTCGAGGCCGGGCGCCTCGCCGCTCTGCACCTGCTGCGCCGTCGGCGCCGCGGGCTGCAGCGACAGCAGCGGCGCCAGCTCCGCGGCGCGCCGCCACAAGCGCGGCGGCGCCCGCACGGGCTCCGCCGCCTCGGGGTCGAGCGGCATCTCCAGCCGCAGCCACGTCCGCGTGCCCCCGTCCTCCACCTCCAGCAGTGCCACCAGGTGCCGCCACAGCGTGGCGCGGTGGCCCTCCTGCCACCACGCGTGCGTCTGCGGCCGCAGCGAGCCCCCGCCCGCGGGCGTCGCGCCCAGCGCCTTGGCGCGGTCCGCCGCGGCCTTGGCCGGGCCCTTGAGCGGCACGAGGGGCGCGCCACCCTCGTCCTCGCCCTTGCCCCAAGGCGTGGCCGCCAGCGCGGCGACCACATCCGTGGCCCTCGCATGCAGCACGCGCGTGCGCTGCGTCGCGCGCGAGCCCTGCGCGCGCGCGAAGGCGTCCATCACGACCACCACCTGCCCCTGCTGCTCCGTCAGGCGGACTTCCGCAAAGAGCTGCGCGCCGCCGCGCCGCAGCCCCTGCCGATGCACCGGCCGCCCCGCGCCCGGCGGCACCACCGCCAGAGGCGAGCTCTTGCCGGCCTCGATCAGCGCCGCCGCCTCCGCCACCGCATCCTCCGACGCCGCCTCGCCGCCCACCGCCTCCGCCCTCGCGCGCGCCGCGCTGCGCTCCGCGAGCGTCTGCTTCACGAGCGCCGACGGCAGCACCGTACTGTGCGCAAGGCCCGTGCCGACGTCGTACACGGTCACGCGCGTCAGCGGCTCCTGCCGCTCGCGCCGCAGCTCGTGCAGCGACAGGATGCACGCGCGCGCGCCCGGCGCGACGGGCACGTCGGGCAGCGTGCGCGACAGCTCCGGCGGCGTCGGGAGCTGCGCCTCGAAGCCGGCCGCCGGGCCAGCTGGAGCTCTGACCACCGCGCGCGCGCGCTCCTGCAGCTCGCTCGTGTCCGGGCGCGGTCTCGCGTGCGCGCCCTCGGCGCCCGAGCTCTCCAGCGCGCCCGAGAGCGCGCGCACAGTGCTCACCGACTGCAGCTGCGAGCGCCCCTGCTCGATGGACGTCACGTCGCGCCGGCCGTGGATGCCCTTGAGCGCCGAGGCGCCAAGCTCCGAGGGCGCCACGTGCCCGAGGTTGGTCTCCCAGACGCGGTGCACATCGAGCACGAAGACCTTCATGCCGTTGCGCGCGCGCGCGCGCCGCCGCGCCCGCCCGTTCTCCATGTTGATGAGCGCGTCCGCCATCACGAACACCGCGTGGCGCTCCACCTCCGCCACCGCCAGCACGACGCCCTCCTCGCGCTCGCGGCGCGCTGCCTCCTCGCGGGTCAGCAGGTAGGCTTCGTAGGCGGTCTCACGCACGAGCTCACCGCGGTACTTCCGGGTGAGGTCGTCGGAGCTCCAGTTCACGGGGCCCTGCAGCTCGACGCTCTGCTCGGCCGCCGTCGCGAGCGAGCGCAGGCCGTTCTCGGAGCCCGTCATCTTGGAGGGGTTGGTCATGCAGGCGTGGCACATCCGCTTCTCTAGGTCGTGCTCCGCGCGCCCACCGCCGCCACCCGTGTTGCACGTGTGCGCGCCCTGCGTCTTCGCCACCTGCTTGCCCAGCCCGCTCAGCTGCGCCATCGTCCTCTTGAGGCTGGCCGCCAGCGCCGCCTGCGAGGCGACGCCCTTCGCGGCGTGCGCACCGCCCATGCTCGCGGCTAGCGAGCTGGCCAGCGGGTTCTTCAGCAGCTTCTTGATCGACGCCGCGGCGCTGCGCTGCGAGGCGAGCGAGGGCAGCGACTTGCCCGACTTGAGCCGCGACGCCTCCAGCTTGCGCGTCACGGCGAGCTGCGCGGTCGCCGACGCGGACAGCGGCGGCAGCTGCTTGCCGGAGGAGCTGCCCAGAGAGCCACCGCCACCGCTGCCACTCATGAGCAGCGCCGACGACTGCCCCGCCGCGGAGCCCGCCATGGTGGTCGACGCGCCCAGTTCAAAGGGGATGGCGGACACGCGCCGCGCGCCGCCGCTCTTGCCCAGGCTGCCGCCCGAGGAGCCCAGCGAGTCGTAGAACAACGACGGCTGGTCGGGCGAAGGCCCATGCGCGGAGGGCATCTCCGCCGGCACGATCATCGTCGCCGTCATCGTCTTGCTGAGCATGGCGCGCGTGAGCCGCGATCCCTCGCCGCCGCTGCCTGTCATGTCGAAGCCGCCGCTGCCACTGCGGCCCGGTGAGTCGCGGTTGCCCCGCGTCGCGCGCAGCCGATCGCGCTTCGCATCGGCCTGCTTCTTCATGTTGTGCTTCTTGAGGATCTTCTTCGCCGTCGACTCCACATCGAAGATGAACTCCTGGATCTCCTCATCCGCGGCGCTCTTGCCGCCCTCTGCACCCCGCGGCATGCTGTCGCTGCTCCTATCGGTTGCCCATTTTCCTCCGCGCTCAATCAACACTAACGATTTTGCTCTCAGATTTTTTTGAGAGAGTGAATACACAACCGTCTGACAGAGCCAAAGGTTCCGGCAGGCGCTGGCAGGTGTCCGTCGTGTTTTTTGTGGCGGGGGTGTGCTGCTCGCTGCAGCCGAATACGGCTCGTTGCGTAGAGCGGGCCTAGCTCGTTCTCCGTCGCGTTTCGGCAAAGTGTTTTTAACTCTGAAATGAAAAGTCACAACGGAGACAAACGCCTCCGCAACCATGCTGGGGCGCTGCATTGCAGGGCCGTGGTGGTTGTCGCTGGCGCTTCTGCTCGCCGTGCTGGGCCCGGCGGGACAGCACGGCAGCGGCGTGCACGCCGTGCCGCTGAACCAGAAGGCAGTGACGGTCAATCAGCCGCCGACGCTGTCCGTGCCGGCATCGATCGCTGTGGCTGAGGACGGCAAGGTGCCGATCGCCGGCATCGCCGTCGCGGATCCCGATGTGGAGAACGACTTCGACGGGATGCTGAAGCTGACGCTGTCCGCCAGCAAGGGCACGCTCTCGCTGGGCGCCGTGACGGGGCTCAGCTTCCTCGTGGGAGACGGTGCGGCTGACAGCATCCTGTCCTTCACGGGCGGGCTCTCCCACCTCCAGGCGGCGCTGCGCAGCCTGGAGTACGCGCCCAAGGCGCAGTTCAGCGGGGTGGACGTGGTGAACGTGCTGGTGGACGATCAGGGCTTCACGGGCACGGGCGGCGCCAAGAAGGTGCTGCGCAGCATTGCGGTGGCTGTGAGCGCGGTGAACGACGCACCCGTCGTGGCGGCGGCGGCGGCGCTCACGCTGCTGGAGGACGTGGCCACGAGCGTGGCGGTGAGCGTGAGCGACGCCGACGCTGGCGTGGCGGGGGTGCTGCGCGTCACCGTCAGCAGCGGGCGGGGCACGCTGCTGATGCCAGTGGTAGCGCCGACGGCAACCCCCACGCCACCGCCGGCGCCGCTGACGGTTCCGTGCACACTGGTGCGGGAGAACCTGGGGGGCTCGTGCACGAGCCTGAACAAGGGCTTCCGCCTCTCTGCGAGCGCGCACATGGGTGGGCTCAGCTTCGGCGGCGCCACGTGGGATGATGACAAGGCGGGCGCGGGCAACCTCACCCCCATGAACGTCTGCATGCTGGCCCTGTACGGCAACAAGGCGGCGCTGTACCAGCACACGCCCACCGATGCCTCCTTCGCCGCCGTGGGTGGCGCGCACATGCGCCACTACTTTGGCGATTGCGGCATGAACGATGGCTGCCCTGGCTGCACCAACGCGAAGCTCGTTGCGGCGGGGGCGGACTTCAGCGATTTCACGCGCGGCTCCACCTGCGCGGGCAATGACGACACCGATGCAGCTTGGACCACGCTGGACTGCCTGTGGCCGACGAACGCACCGTTTGGTGGCGATGCGGCTGGGGCTGTCGTGCCCGCTGCTCCCGCGGCACCCGTGTCCGTGCTCAGCGATGCGAGCCTCGGCATGGGCCTGGGGCACAAGCTCGAGTTCGAGGGTACCGTGTCCAGCATTAATGTCGCGCTGAAGGCGCTGCAGTACCTCAGCAGCACCAACTGGAACAGCGTGTCGAACGGCCCCGACTCGGTCACCATCGTGGTGGACGACAAGGGCAACACGGGCAGCGGCGGGCAGCAGATCACCACCAAGGTGCTGAGCGTGTTCGTGAGCGCCGTGAACGACGCGCCGGTGGTGGTGGTGCCGGGCGCGCAGAGCGTGAACGAGGACGCGAAGCTGTCCATCTCGGGGGTGAGTGTGAGCGACGCGGACGTGGATGAGACGTACGGCGCGGTGCTGGAGGTGTCGCTGAGCGTGCAGCATGGCACGCTGGCTGTGGGTGAGGTGGCGGGTCTCTTGGTGACGGCGGGTGCCGCATCGAGCGGCGCGATGACGTTCCGCGCGGGGGCGGCGTCTGTGAACGCCGCGTTGTCTGGGCTGAGCTACCAGGGGGAGCAGGATTGGAGTGGCTCCGATGTCCTGCTGGTCTCTGTGAGCGATCTGGGCAACACGGGCTCGGGGGGGGTGCAGGTGACGAACGCCAAGGTGGCGATCGCGGTGGCTGCGGTGAATGACGCGCCGGCGGTGGCAGTGCCGGCGGGCGTGGTGCAGGCCGTGGAGGATACTGCGGTGGGGATTGGTAGCCTCCAGGTCACAGATGCGGATGCCACTGCCAAGGGCAGCCTTCAGGTAAGCTTATCCTGCTTGCACGGAGAGCTGACCTTTGCGAACAGGTCGACTTGGCTGAAGTTCGAGTCGGGGACTGGCACAGCTGATGCCAGCATGGTGTTTGTTGGCTCTGTTATGGGCATCAACGACGCGCTGAAGACGCTGCAGTATCGCAGCGCCGCCAACTGGAACAGCGTGTCCAGCGGCCACGACACGATCACCGTGACGGTGAACGACAAGGGCAACACGGGCAGCGGTGGGCAGCAGATCACCACCAAGGTGCTGAGCGTGTTCGTGAGCGCCGTGAACGACGCGCCGGTGGTGGTGGTGCCGGGCGCGCAGAGCGTGAACGAGGACGCGAAGCTGTCCATCTCGGGGGTGAGTGTGAGCGACGCGGACGTGGATGAGACGTACGGCGCGGTGCTGGAGGTGTCGCTGAGCGTGCAGCACGGAGTGCTGGCACTGGGGTCCGTTGCCGGTCTGTCGGTAACGGCAGGGAGCGCGGCGGGGACAAGCGGCGTAATGACGTTCCGCGCAGGTCTGGCGTCTGCGAATGCCGCGTTGTCTGGGCTGAGCTACCAGGGAGAGCAGGATTGGAGTGGCTCCGATGTCCTGCTGGTCTCTGTGAGCGATCTGGGCAACACTGGCACGGGTGGTGTGAAGATGACGAACGCCACGGTGGCGATCGCCGTGGCCGCGGTGAACGATTTGCCTGTAGTGCAAGTACCGCGCGCATTGTTGAGCGTCAATGAGGGCGAATCTTTTGCGATTGCAGGCGTGGCAGTCAGCGACGTGGACTTCGTTGCCGTTTCGGGTGTGCAGCCTCGCTGTACTGTTTCCTTGGTTGCGTCACATGGCACAGTTTCCGTGCCCAAGCTGCAGAGTCTGCTGTTCACCGGTGGACTTGCCGCGAGCAAATCGGTGGTAGTTGATGGCACCATGAAGGACGTCAACCAGGCGCTGAGCTCGATGCAGTACGAAGCTGATCCAGTGTGGAATGGTGTGGCGCAAATCACCGTCATTGTGACGGACAAAGGTCACTCTGGCGCGGGATCGGTGCAGACCGTCAAAGATTCTTTCTTCGTCACGGTGCTTGCAGTGAACGATGCACCGGTTGTCAAGGCACCAACAATGCTTGCAGCGACTGAGAATGCTGTCACCAAGGTCAGTGGCATCAGCGTTTCAGACGAAGATGTGGAGTTCAGCGTCGACGGTTTGCTGGCTGTCACAATCAGTACCGTGCACGGCTCACTGACACTGCCCGCGGCGACGGGTATCGTCTTCGGTGCGGGCGCGTCGAACAAGTCCGTGAGCATTGTCGGGGCTCCGGTGAACCTCAACGCCGCGCTGGCTGCCTTGGCCTATCAGTGCGATCATGATAGCGTTGTGGATGACAGCATTGCTGTCCACGTGTCAGATCGTGGAAACACTGGCACAGGGGGCGTTCTCGTCGCCAGCAAAATCATCGCGGTGAAAATTGATGCCGCGAATGATGCGCCTATCATCAGCGCTCCGGCAACCCAGCTGTCTGCGGCGGAAGATGTCGTGCTTGCTATCTCAGACTTGTTGGTCCAAGATGCGGATGTAGGCAGCGGTAGCCTCAAGGTGACAATCAATGTCAACCACGGCACGGTGTCGATCACGCCCTCTGCCATGATCTTGCTTGCGTCAGCAAAGAGCTCAGATGCAAAGAAGATCCAGTTCGACGGCGGTCTGGATGGCATCAACAGTGTGCTCAAATCTCTCCAGTACCGCAGTGCGGCGCACTGGAACAGCGTGTCGAACGGCCCCGACTCGGTCACCATCGTGGTGGACGACAAGGGCAACACGGGCAGCGGCGGGCAGCAGATCACCACCAAGGTGCTGAGCGTGTTCGTGA
>Ga0308021_10000761_pt1 | contig 14796 bp, 3 predicted proteins | sample Neamet351_FD_201296 | JGI IMG/M metagenome (GOLD analysis project Ga0308021, IMG submission 201296) | Marine microbial communities from water near the shore, Antarctic Ocean - #351 | ecosystem: Environmental > Aquatic > Marine > Unclassified | place: Southern Ocean | collected 2014-10-02
CAGGAATTTTTATAATTTTACCTGTGTTGGGGTCTTCTTTAGTGAATCCTTCCCAGCCTGATAGTCGTAAGTTTAGCCCGAAGCCTAACAGTTTGACCATTCTGGATACTGAGAGAATGTTGTCTGTAATTTGCGCTGCCGTCTGCGTGTACACTTTTAATAAATGATAGCCACGAGGTTGGTCAGCAGAGTCTGTAATGGTTGCGCTGGAATCATTGGGTTCGGTGAAGCACATCCAAACGTGCCCTTGTTTGGCCATTGGTATGTATTTCTTCCCCGTGAAGTCCCAGCATTTTCGATTAGAGCTTTCGCCGCCGTCTTCTAGCGGTGTGTTCAGCGCCATTAGCATGGTATTGGCTCCTGAATCTACGATTGCCCGATTGGTTTTGTCTTTAATTTTCTTCTTATTCTGTATTCGTTTGTTCTTTAATTTCGCTTCAGCGGCTACCAGCACCATATGCTTTGTTTTCTGCATTGTCTTGGTGCCGTTCGCCACGGCGTCCTAGTCTTCGTCACTTTCACTCGAGATGTCTGCTACATTTCGCGCATGTTCTGCAATAGCTTCTGCTCCATCGGTGAAGTTGCCGCGCCCTCGCTTAGTAGTTCCTGAGCTGCGGCTGCTGCGAGATGAGGATGAGGATCGACTGGATGATCGTCCACTTCTTTGTACCCCCTCGTCTACGTCTTTATTCTCGCGCGATAGCAGCTCATTCTGACAGTCAATCGTCATCTTTTGGGCTGCTACTTGTGCGCGTAGTGCTGCGGCAATGTCGTTGGATTCTGAATCGGCGTCGTTGTCGTCGCGGTCGTCTTCGTTTTCCTCTTGCTGCTGCTTCTTATTCCGTTTATTCTTTGCTTTCTTGGCTGCCTTTGCTGCCGCATCGGCGTCGCCGTCATTGGCTGCTTCGTCAGCTAGCTTTGCTGCTGCTGCTCGATTGCCTGCGTTGCTTCCCGCAACTTTCACTGTGTGGCCATCTCTGTAGGTGAGTGACCCGCCGTCTTTATTCTTATCATCGAAACCGTCTTGTAGGCAATCTTCGCATACCGCCCAGCGGTATGGACCCCAGGGTCTCGTTGGCTCGTGGTATTCGCCATCTGCGTTAAGTCTATCGCTTTTGATTTGGAATTTTCGCCACGCCTTTATTCTTTTCTCGGACAGCTGTTTGCTGCATCCTTTTATATCGCAGCATCGTTTGCCTCCGCGCCCAATGTGCTCGTAATAATTCAGTCTATTTTCAGTAGTAGCCCAATGCAGAACGTTTAGTGTCGAATCATTTGGCTTCCATTTCTTTGAAGTTTCGTCTTTGCTCGCGTCCGCTTGTGACGTGTCGATATGTTTGGCGTTGCCGTTGCCGCCGCCGCCTTTGCCGCCACCCTGCTTGGAGTTGCCGCCTCTTTGATTGCCACCGCCGCCGCCTTTATTGCGGGTGTCGATGTCATGGTAGGATGCGTTAGTTTGCCGCGCGTACGCTGCTATAAGTCTGCCGCTCTGTCCATCCGTCTTTAATTCTCGATCTACTGGGCTTCCAGTATCCATATATTTCATAAACTCAATCGTGAACTGTTGAAAGTCTTTGAGAAAGTTCCTATCTTTATCGCCAGTAATCTTTTGATACTTTGGGCAAAGTAATCCCCAAATTACTACCCGCGTTGATTTCAATATCGTCATCACAGTATAAACAGTCTCGTACCAAGTGGCGGTAACGTCCAGTTCATCTGCTTCTTTAATTGCCTGGAGTACTCGGTGGCATCCATGTTTATAGTCTTCAGTGACAAAGTTGCCCGTCGCGAATAGAAGCGTATTGCGGGCTGATCGTCGTGCAAATTCCCCAAACGTTTCGCATTGCAAAAACCATGCTTCGAAAAACGAGAGGAAGTCCATTTCTGTACTCTGATTAACGCGTTCCTCAGATGGGTCGCCAAGATAGCAGCCCTCTTCTAAACACATCGTCTTTATATCTGTCTGTAAGAATAGATACAGTTCGCTGTAAGCCTTCTGGGACTGTTGAACGTAGATCTGTATCATTCTGTATGTTTTCTTTGCCTTTAAGTAATCTTCAATCTGCTTACTTTCCGTCAGGCCGCCAGGGCCCGTGTTGTACGCAGTTATTTCGTCACTGGTGGGTTCACCACTCACGAATCCAAACGCTTCCAAATGCGGCATAAGCAATTCGGTGGCTGATCTCGTTTCGTCGCTCTGGGCGACATTGTTTCCGTCTGTAAGCTGGGCTATGAGGGGGATTTTCCACCCCGCGACACCAGTCTCGCACAATCGTGCGATGAAGGGTGCTATACTCCATATTTCTTCGATATTGATAGTAGCCCAATTGGCCAGCAATTGTCTGAGCTGCTTGGTCGTATCCGTGTTTGCTGTATCCGTTGTCCAGATCTTCAGTTCGGCTATCTTCTTAAAGTCGTCGCTCTTGAATATTTTATTATCCGTCTTCTGTCGAATGACCCGCGTGGCTATGCCAAGCATGTTGACCGCCTTCACGTTGCGTTTATTCGTTTGCAAGATCAATTCGGCGCGTTCGCGCTCTATGATTTTATCGTACTTGCTCTCTTCTGTTACGTCGGCAAACCCGGTACTGGAATGGTCCAATTGGTTCCTAGCGTTCCTGGCTGCTCGTTGAAATTCTGTAAGTTCTATGATCCTGTCTTCCGCTGCGCTGCACAGCTGATCCAGGTCATGCAGTTCTGTATTGCGCCTCACCATTAGATTGTGTTGCGACTTAGATGCTGCTTCCTTCATCTTTGCGGTGTTGGCTGCAGCTGAGGCCGCAGCAGCTATCGCAAGCGTGTCTGTATTTGCTGATTCGATTGACTTCCGAACTGATGCCGTTGTCGCCACTCCAACTGATGCGCTGAAGAGCGACGTGTCTGCTTCCAGCTCCGCCATGATCTTATCTACATTGTCCGCGACTTCTACAGTCACGTAGTCCTTTATGTTCGAAATCAGTGTTTCGATGTTCTCTAGCTGACTCGGCATTCCCGCAAGGGTTTCTCTCGAGTACATTGTGTCAGTATCCCAGGTTGGAAATTCTCCGGTTGAGCGGTGATTGCCGTCATATCTGAAGGCCCTGGTAATACACTGTATAATTTCTTGTTCTAGCGCTTCTGGTGTCGCCCACAGTATTGCGTAGTCCGCGTAGGACTTCTCTGCATGTTGCTGTGCCGCCGCCATCGATGCGAGCCGTGTCTTGGCTGACTCTTTCATGATGGCTGCTTTTATTTCTTCAGCCAGTCTGTCTCCTGGCGGTACTTCCGGGGTTTCTGCGCCAATAGTGGCGGCATCTGTCCCTAGAATGCCTGTGAAAAGCTCGGATAGATTTCCCAGACTCTGGCGAGCCTGTTGTGAGCTGGTCATTATTCCGCGTGCTGGTCGCGGTTTATATTGATCTTAAAGCTGGCGTCGACGCTGAATTGAGCTGATGCCCCTTCACTGCCGCAGCCGAGATATTCTAGCAGCTGCTTGATACAGCCGGGTTCCTTATCGGGAACTCTTTCCGCTTGCACTACAGGAACTGGCTTAGCCTCTGGTGCCACAGGCGAGCTCTGGGCTACGCTCCGCTTTACTTCAGCTGTCACTATTCCGACCGGTGCTCGTGCGGCTTCTTTAATGGATCTCGAGAGAAGCGCGGCTGTCCGCCGACGCCGGTCCCGGAGACCCTGCCCTGCTGATCCCGGCATATGCCAGGCCCATCACCTGTAGAGGGTGTCAGTGGGGATCATAGAGAGCATTCCCAATTAGGGTCTTTATTCCAAACCTCTAAACTTCTCAGTACCTGCGAGAGCCGTACGCATGCCGAAGCAGTACGCTGCAGCTAGCAGGTAAACCGGTACTACCGGTACTGGTGATACAGTACCGCAGTATACCGGTATGTCTATAATTCTATATGTCTATGCTATACCGTAATCCTCACACCCCCTGAATCCATAATGTAGTATAGTATGTGATTCCCTTATGGAGGTATAGGTTCCGAATAGGCAAGTCATTGCCGCGAGATCCCTCCGTGTGTGTCAGTGGTTTAAAACCTCCAGCGTCTGTAGTTCTTCAATCATGCCGTGATGTTCTCAAGCATTTAATATTTTCAATGGTATTGCCTTATTTGTGCTTTCTCTCCTCTCAGGTCGTTCGACTGGTCCGAAGAGTATCTTTGTTTGGGCTGGGATCGGTAGTTCACCGTATCCACATAGCAAAGGTGTTAGCCGCTCAGTTGTCGGTATGTCTATTGCTTTCGTTCCCGTGTCGGAGATGTTCCAATCTCCTGACATCCATACTATGGCGATGTGCCCTAGTTTTACCTTTTCTCTAATCAGCATGTACCTTCGATCGATATGTCGATTGCCGTCAGTAATCATGCTTTCATTTCCCCAATCGCGCGCGTTGCGGTTATCCGTCAGCATCACGGTTGGTTGTTCTACCCACTCGGGAAACCCGAAGTCGATAATCATTTCTCTTACCCATTTGACCCATACGTATGCATGAGTGAGTGTCATGAACTCTGCCTCCGATACACTCAGTGGTACTTGGTCATGTCTCTTGGATTTCCATACTATTGGACCGCCCAGCCACATTATCACGAATGAGTATTGTGGTTTCGAGCCCATCTTGGCCTGGTTAAAGCCGCTGTCTATATAACATATTGGTTCCAAGTTGCCGTGGCTATTGAACTTGATTCCTCTTTCTTTATGTAATTCCGCGTAGTGCAGTAAGTGGTGTGCAGACCCAAGCGCCTTTAAGGATGGCTTGCTCATACACTTCGTAGTAATGCTGGTTCCGTACATTAGCGCCGGACTGTTGTTGCGTGTTATCCACAGCAAACTTCCTGTCAGTGCTCTATATTGTCCGTCTCGTAATACCGCATCGTATTCGTCTTTATCAACTTCAGTGGCTTGCAGCTGATCGTTGAGGTCGGGATGGTCTTCATTATACGGATATGGATGCTTTGGATCACGCTTTCCTTTCCGATTATCTTTGTATTCCTCCCATAATTCTGATATCTTCGCGCATTGTGATAGAATAATGCTGCGTACGCCGTTAACGACTTTCTTCTTTCTTGAGTTGCCGAGCAGAAAGTCATTTCCACTTGGTGTAATTCCATCTGACTGTTCGTGCGCAAATAGCCTGTTGCACTCGTCGAATACGCGTTTAGCGTCGTCGGGATGCTCAGCTAAGCAGTCGCAATCGTCTGTGTGTGTGTTGATGAACACTATGCCTTTATCTGTCTGTATTTTGTACATGCACGATTCGTACATGCCGATTGATACCTTCCAGCCTGTGACTCTTGGTAATTCTTCCAACATAAGTCGGTCTCGTTCTATAGCGAATACGCGTGCCGCAGTTGGCACTCCGTATACGTTTCCTTTCAGCACCATATACCGTTCGTTGCCATCTTTGTCTCGATGAGCGTCGCGGATTGGTCCCTCTGGATAGCGCAATGGGTATGTTTGCCCAGGCGCTGCTTCTCCAATTAGGTAGGCTTGATTTATATCGTACACGAATGACGTCCAGCCGAGTGCGGCATAGAGCGCCATCAACATCCGTCCTGATTCCAGTGACGGTGCTGCAGCGAAGACAGTATCATAGTCTATTCCCCTTCTTATATTTCCTTTGTGCCCTTGGACAACGCATCGATTCTTTGCTTTATCGAATACACCGTCGCGGGTCTTTGTGTCATACAGCATTCTCATTCCTACTATTTTATGTTTCGGTATGATCCCTCGCTGTCTTAGTTCTGTATGAGAAACGTCGTGCTCGAAACAGCCTCGACTATTGAGTCCCATCCATTCTTTAAATTCGGCCGCAGTCCAGAGTCGTTTCATTGATCCGTCCGGCCATGAGTCCAGTTCCTTTGATGATTTGGGTGGGATTGGTAAGCCAGTAACACTGTCGACCATCTTCTCGTCAAATTCATTTTCGATATCGTCCCAGGTTTTAGTGCTGGTCTTGTCCGCGGCATATGAAATCCGTAATTCAAAGTCAATATCTTTCCATTCTTCATGTGTAGTTACGTCAGGTTGTGCATCTCGTAGGCAGTCAGTTGCCATCTTCATAAACGCCACTCTCGCGAGTGCCCTTGTCTCTCGTTCTGTATCGTCAGCTCGCCTGGATTCGGCGGTGACATATTGGATGTGTCGCATCCAGCTAGCAGAGTGGTGTCCGCCGTCAACGCGGGGAAACTTAGTTCCTGCTGTAACCAGTTGCTTGAAGGCATTCTGGTTCGCCTTTTGCTTCTTTATTTTCAACGGCGTAGGGAAGAACGTAGCTGAGTCATCAGTCTTGAATTCTTCTTTATTGCCGAGTTTATGATTCTCTCTTATCCATAGCAGGTATTCGCGGTGTTTATCCGGTGGCACTTGGCAGTGTCCACAGATATCAGCCCACGATTGCATGGTTTGTGATTTGTACCAGTTTGGATCGTCGACTACAGCTTCTATTGTTTTCGCTATAGAGCCCGGTTGTGTAGTCTCCCAAATTGCTTTCTGTCTTGCTCTAAGCATCAGTGCGTGTCCGCCGTCAGCCTTAGATTTTCCGTGTATTCTTTCTATGCAATATTTTCGCATGTCTTCAGCATCGAAATCGGTAGCCTTTTTATCAGTCTCCCAACGTATCCGCCAGTATTTATTTTCTTCGTCGTAATCTTCTACTATCCCGCGTGCGACTCCGTCCCACACGTCAAAGTGTTGATGTACTTCATGTCCGATTAGCCAGAGTGGTCGGCTGTCAATGACTTCCAGCCAGTGCGCCTTGTACATGTCTAATGCGGGTATCGTCAGTTTCTCTTCAGGTACAATCAGGCAGAAGCCCTCTGTGGGTCTCAGGATTGATCCATGTTGTTCTAAAATACGTCCGGCTGCATCCATTGTCAGAATGGTAGGCATTTTAATGTCAGTCGTCGCCGTAATCCCCTTTGTAGTTGCCATATGCTTTTCAGTCTCGGCATGATAAAGGTAGTTAAGCTTTACTAGTGTAATGTGTTTCGGCCTGTCGTCTCTTGGCAGACAAGCCTTTGGTAGTCTTAATTTGCGTTCTATTCCAACCTTCTGCAGTGCTGATACGCCTGGCTCCAAGTTAACGACTTGGAAGTGTTTTGATTTAGTTATCGTCCGCTTGTCATCGAGTGATTCGAATAACACTGTGTCTCTTTCCATTCTCACTGCTCTGCCGTACTTTGAGTTGCTCAAATTGTACGCTCCGCCGTGTTTGCCGGGTAAGTGTACGAGAGCTAGACTTCCAGGCGGGATGCTGTAGTCCTTACGTCTGTCACACTCCTCAGCGTCAATATTATTTCTTGATAGTTGTTGTAATGGCCTGGGGCCATTTCCTTTGGGTGAAGCGTTCCTTGTCAGGCACAGCAGTCCGTGGACGTGCCATGCATATTCGACTGCTTCTCTCCACATGTCTTCTTCTAGTCTTGTGCTGAGCATTATAGCCTGCATGTGCATTTTAGTAATTTGCACAGCCATTTCGCCTTTGCCGAGCGCCCGCTTATCAACATTGGAAGGTAGCTGCCTAATGTCGATTTCATTGTTTGTCATTTTCTGCATAAATTCGGGACTGCCGCGGCTCCATTCGCCTGCGGGGTCCAGCCATAGTATTGTACAGAATTTAGGGCAGTTCAGTTCTGGATCCTTGCGGTGTCTGATTACCCAGTCTATTATCTTATCACCGGCTTCGTTACGGCGATCCATGAAGATGCCGCTTAAGTAGCCAGTGTTGTCGTCCCACGCCGGAGCGCAGTACCAATCTCCATGGCGGCTCTGTACGTCTAGGTACATTGAATCCATATGGATTGAGCGGCCAGGTATGTGGTCATATACTGGAGTAGGATTTTTGTAAACTTGTCGTGGTCGAGATTTGACCTGTTGACAATGGATGCAATTCCTGTGAGTGCCGAAGTGGCCCAGTTTATCGTGTCTTTGTTCTTTGTTTAGCTTCAGGTCTCGCGGCCGTAAGCTTGGCCTCACGAGAGAAGTGTTGTGTTGGTATAATGTCGTTTCCGTAGCTTCTAGCATTTGCATCTCACCCCCTGATTTCTTGGAATCTTTGTTGGAAATGGTAGTAGCATTAGCATCGTCGCCTACAATTGTACCGCGACGGGTATCAATTGATTCGGGTGCGTCAGTAGGTATACTGATAGCGTCTAGGTCCTTGTCTGTGATTGAATTCACTGGACCAGTTTGTGAGTCTTTCTTATCGACTGTTGAGTCGTCGATAGCTTGTTCTTTAGCTGTGATTCGCCGGCTGCGTCGTATCATTGCATTACCAGCGTAGCAGATGTCTGGTGTCCATTCGTTTCCAGTAACATCCACAACTTGTTTTCGCACGTCATTCCTGGCGCGCGCAGTCTGCATGGCGCGTTGCCGTGTTGGTCCCACTGAAAAGTAGATGTACCATAGCATGTCCGCGTCGTCGTAAAACACAGGAATCTTTATAATTTTACCTGTGTTGGGGTCTTCTTTAGTGAATCCTTCCCAGCCTGATAGTCGTAAGTTTAGCCCGAAGCCTAACAGTTTGACCATTCTGGATACTGAGAGAATGTTGTCTGTAATTTGCGCTGCCGTCTGCGTGTACACTTTTAATAAATGATAGCCACGAGGTTGGTCAGCAGAGTCTGTAATGGTTGCGCTGGAATCATTGGGTTCGGTGAAGCACATCCAAACGTGCCCTTGTTTGGCCATTGGTATGTATTTCTTCCCCGTGAAGTCCCAGCATTTTCGATTAGAGCTTTCGCCGCCGTCTTCTAGCGGTGTGTTCAGCGCCATTAGCATGGTATTGGCTCCTGAATCTACGATTGCCCGATTGGTTTTGTCTTTAATTTTCTTCTTATTCTGTATTCGTTTGTTCTTTAATTTCGCTTCAGCGGCTACCAGCACCATATGCTTTGTTTTCTGCATTGTCTTGGTGCCGTTCGCCACGGCGTCCTAGTCTTCGTCACTTTCACTCGAGATGTCTGCTACATTTCGCGCATGTTCTGCAATAGCTTCTGCTCCATCGGTGAAGTTGCCGCGCCCTCGCTTAGTAGTTCCTGAGCTGCGGCTGCTGCGAGATGAGGATGAGGATCGACTGGATGATCGTCCACTTCTTTGTACCCCCTCGTCTACGTCTTTATTCTCGCGCGATAGCAGCTCATTCTGACAGTCAATCGTCATCTTTTGGGCTGCTACTTGTGCGCGTAGTGCTGCGGCAATGTCGTTGGATTCTGAATCGGCGTCGTTGTCGTCGCGGTCGTCTTCGTTTTCCTCTTGCTGCTGCTTCTTATTCCGTTTATTCTTTGCTTTCTTGGCTGCCTTTGCTGCCGCATCGGCGTCGCCGTCATTGGCTGCTTCGTCAGCTAGCTTTGCTGCTGCTGCTCGATTGCCTGCGTTGCTTCCCGCAACTTTCACTGTGTGGCCATCTCTGTAGGTGAGTGACCCGCCGTCTTTATTCTTATCATCGAAACCGTCTTGTAGGCAATCTTCGCATACCGCCCAGCGGTATGGACCCCAGGGTCTCGTTGGCTCGTGGTATTCGCCATCTGCGTTAAGTCTATCGCTTTTGATTTGGAATTTTCGCCACGCCTTTATTCTTTTCTCGGACAGCTGTTTGCTGCATCCTTTTATATCGCAGCATCGTTTGCCTCCGCGCCCAATGTGCTCGTAATAATTCAGTCTATTTTCAGTAGTAGCCCAATGCAGAACGTTTAGTGTCGAATCATTTGGCTTCCATTTCTTTGAAGTTTCGTCTTTGCTCGCGTCCGCTTGTGACGTGTCGATATGTTTGGCGTTGCCGTTGCCGCCGCCGCCTTTGCCGCCACCCTGCTTGGAGTTGCCGCCTCTTTGATTGCCACCGCCGCCGCCTTTATTGCGGGTGTCGATGTCATGGTAGGATGCGTTAGTTTGCCGCGCGTACGCTGCTATAAGTCTGCCGCTCTGTCCATCCGTCTTTAATTCTCGATCTACTGGGCTTCCAGTATCCATATATTTCATAAACTCAATCGTGAACTGTTGAAAGTCTTTGAGAAAGTTCCTATCTTTATCGCCAGTAATCTTTTGATACTTTGGGCAAAGTAATCCCCAAATTACTACCCGCGTTGATTTCAATATCGTCATCACAGTATAAACAGTCTCGTACCAAGTGGCGGTAACGTCCAGTTCATCTGCTTCTTTAATTGCCTGGAGTACTCGGTGGCATCCATGTTTATAGTCTTCAGTGACAAAGTTGCCCGTCGCGAATAGAAGCGTATTGCGGGCTGATCGTCGTGCAAATTCCCCAAACGTTTCGCATTGCAAAAACCATGCTTCGAAAAACGAGAGGAAGTCCATTTCTGTACTCTGATTAACGCGTTCCTCAGATGGGTCGCCAAGATAGCAGCCCTCTTCTAAACACATCGTCTTTATATCTGTCTGTAAGAATAGATACAGTTCGCTGTAAGCCTTCTGGGACTGTTGAACGTAGATCTGTATCATTCTGTATGTTTTCTTTGCCTTTAAGTAATCTTCAATCTGCTTACTTTCCGTCAGGCCGCCAGGGCCCGTGTTGTACGCAGTTATTTCGTCACTGGTGGGTTCACCACTCACGAATCCAAACGCTTCCAAATGCGGCATAAGCAATTCGGTGGCTGATCTCGTTTCGTCGCTCTGGGCGACATTGTTTCCGTCTGTAAGCTGGGCTATGAGGGGGATTTTCCACCCCGCGACACCAGTCTCGCACAATCGTGCGATGAAGGGTGCTATACTCCATATTTCTTCGATATTGATAGTAGCCCAATTGGCCAGCAATTGTCTGAGCTGCTTGGTCGTATCCGTGTTTGCTGTATCCGTTGTCCAGATCTTCAGTTCGGCTATCTTCTTAAAGTCGTCGCTCTTGAATATTTTATTATCCGTCTTCTGTCGAATGACCCGCGTGGCTATGCCAAGCATGTTGACCGCCTTCACGTTGCGTTTATTCGTTTGCAAGATCAATTCGGCGCGTTCGCGCTCTATGATTTTATCGTACTTGCTCTCTTCTGTTACGTCGGCAAACCCGGTACTGGAATGGTCCAATTGGTTCCTAGCGTTCCTGGCTGCTCGTTGAAATTCTGTAAGTTCTATGATCCTGTCTTCCGCTGCGCTGCACAGCTGATCCAGGTCATGCAGTTCTGTATTGCGCCTCACCATTAGATTGTGTTGCGACTTAGATGCTGCTTCCTTCATCTTTGCGGTGTTGGCTGCAGCTGAGGCCGCAGCAGCTATCGCAAGCGTGTCTGTATTTGCTGATTCGATTGACTTCCGAACTGATGCCGTTGTCGCCACTCCAACTGATGCGCTGAAGAGCGACGTGTCTGCTTCCAGCTCCGCCATGATCTTATCTACATTGTCCGCGACTTCTACAGTCACGTAGTCCTTTATGTTCGAAATCAGTGTTTCGATGTTCTCTAGCTGACTCGGCATTCCCGCAAGGGTTTCTCTCGAGTACATTGTGTCAGTATCCCAGGTTGGAAATTCTCCGGTTGAGCGGTGATTGCCGTCATATCTGAAGGCCCTGGTAATACACTGTATAATTTCTTGTTCTAGCGCTTCTGGTGTCGCCCACAGTATTGCGTAGTCCGCGTAGGACTTCTCTGCATGTTGCTGTGCCGCCGCCATCGATGCGAGCCGTGTCTTGGCTGACTCTTTCATGATGGCTGCTTTTATTTCTTCAGCCAGTCTGTCTCCTGGCGGTACTTCCGGGGTTTCTGCGCCAATAGTGGCGGCATCTGTCCCTAGAATGCCTGTGAAAAGCTCGGATAGATTTCCCAGACTCTGGCGAGCCTGTTGTGAGCTGGTCATTATTCCGCGTGCTGGTCGCGGTTTATATTGATCTTAAAGCTGGCGTCGACGCTGAATTGAGCTGATGCCCCTTCACTGCCGCAGCCGAGATATTCTAGCAGCTGCTTGATACAGCCGGGTTCCTTATCGGGAACTCTTTCCGCTTGCACTACAGGAACTGGCTTAGCCTCTGGTGCCACAGGCGAGCTCTGGGCTACGCTCCGCTTTACTTCAGCTGTCACTATTCCGACCGGTGCTCGTGCGGCTTCTTTAATGGATCTCGAGAGAAGCGCGGCTGTCCGCCGACGCCGGTCCCGGAGACCCTGCCCTGCTGATCCCGGCATATGCCAGGCCCATCACCTGTAGAGGGTGTCAGTGGGGATCATAGAGAGCATTCCCAATTAGGGTCTTTATTCCAAACCTCTAAACTTCTCAGTACCTGCGAGAGCCGTACGCATGCCGAAGCAGTACGCTGCAGCTAGCAGGTAAACCGGTACTACCGGTACTGGTGATACAGTACCGCAGTATACCGGTATGTCTATAATTCTATATGTCTATGCTATACCGTAATCCTCACACCCCCTGAATCCATAATGTAGTATAGTATGTGATTCCCTTATGGAGGTATAGGTTCCGAATAGGCAAGTCATTGCCGCGAGATCCCTCCGTGTGTGTCAGTGGTTTAAAACCTCCAGCGTCTGTAGTTCTTCAATCATGCCGTGATGTTCTCAAGCATTTAATATTTTCAATGGTATTGCCTTATTTGTGCTTTCTCTCCTCTCAGGTCGTTCGACTGGTCCGAAGAGTATCTTTGTTTGGGCTGGGATCGGTAGTTCACCGTATCCACATAGCAAAGGTGTTAGCCGCTCAGTTGTCGGTATGTCTATTGCTTTCGTTCCCGTGTCGGAGATGTTCCAATCTCCTGACATCCATACTATGGCGATGTGCCCTAGTTTTACCTTTTCTCTAATCAGCATGTACCTTCGATCGATATGTCGATTGCCGTCAGTAATCATGCTTTCATTTCCCCAATCGCGCGCGTTGCGGTTATCCGTCAGCATCACGGTTGGTTGTTCTACCCACTCGGGAAACCCGAAGTCGATAATCATTTCTCTTACCCATTTGACCCATACGTATGCATGAGTGAGTGTCATGAACTCTGCCTCCGATACACTCAGTGGTACTTGGTCATGTCTCTTGGATTTCCATACTATTGGACCGCCCAGCCACATTATCACGAATGAGTATTGTGGTTTCGAGCCCATCTTGGCCTGGTTAAAGCCGCTGTCTATATAACATATTGGTTCCAAGTTGCCGTGGCTATTGAACTTGATTCCTCTTTCTTTATGTAATTCCGCGTAGTGCAGTAAGTGGTGTGCAGACCCAAGCGCCTTTAAGGATGGCTTGCTCATACACTTCGTAGTAATGCTGGTTCCGTACATTAGCGCCGGACTGTTGTTGCGTGTTATCCACAGCAAACTTCCTGTCAGTGCTCTATATTGTCCGTCTCGTAATACCGCATCGTATTCGTCTTTATCAACTTCAGTGGCTTGCAGCTGATCGTTGAGGTCGGGATGGTCTTCATTATACGGATATGGATGCTTTGGATCACGCTTTCCTTTCCGATTATCTTTGTATTCCTCCCATAATTCTGATATCTTCGCGCATTGTGATAGAATAATGCTGCGTACGCCGTTAACGACTTTCTTCTTTCTTGAGTTGCCGAGCAGAAAGTCATTTCCACTTGGTGTAATTCCATCTGACTGTTCGTGCGCAAATAGCCTGTTGCACTCGTCGAATACGCGTTTAGCGTCGTCGGGATGCTCAGCTAAGCAGTCGCAATCGTCTGTGTGTGTGTTGATGAACACTATGCCTTTATCTGTCTGTATTTTGTACATGCACGATTCGTACATGCCGATTGATACCTTCCAGCCTGTGACTCTTGGTAATTCTTCCAACATAAGTCGGTCTCGTTCTATAGCGAATACGCGTGCCGCAGTTGGCACTCCGTATACGTTTCCTTTCAGCACCATATACCGTTCGTTGCCATCTTTGTCTCGATGAGCGTCGCGGATTGGTCCCTCTGGATAGCGCAATGGGTATGTTTGCCCAGGCGCTGCTTCTCCAATTAGGTAGGCTTGATTTATATCGTACACGAATGACGTCCAGCCGAGTGCGGCATAGAGCGCCATCAACATCCGTCCTGATTCCAGTGACGGTGCTGCAGCGAAGACAGTATCATAGTCTATTCCCCTTCTTATATTTCCTTTGTGCCCTTGGACAACGCATCGATTCTTTGCTTTATCGAATACACCGTCGCGGGTCTTTGTGTCATACAGCATTCTCATTCCTACTATTTTATGTTTCGGTATGATCCCTCGCTGTCTTAGTTCTGTATGAGAAACGTCGTGCTCGAAACAGCCTCGACTATTGAGTCCCATCCATTCTTTAAATTCGGCCGCAGTCCAGAGTCGTTTCATTGATCCGTCCGGCCATGAGTCCAGTTCCTTTGATGATTTGGGTGGGATTGGTAAGCCAGTAACACTGTCGACCATCTTCTCGTCAAATTCATTTTCGATATCGTCCCAGGTTTTAGTGCTGGTCTTGTCCGCGGCATATGAAATCCGTAATTCAAAGTCAATATCTTTCCATTCTTCATGTGTAGTTACGTCAGGTTGTGCATCTCGTAGGCAGTCAGTTGCCATCTTCATAAACGCCACTCTCGCGAGTGCCCTTGTCTCTCGTTCTGTATCGTCAGCTCGCCTGGATTCGGCGGTGACATATTGGATGTGTCGCATCCAGCTAGCAGAGTGGTGTCCGCCGTCAACGCGGGGAAACTTAGTTCCTGCTGTAACCAGTTGCTTGAAGGCATTCTGGTTCGCCTTTTGCTTCTTTATTTTCAACGGCGTAGGGAAGAACGTAGCTGAGTCATCAGTCTTGAATTCTTCTTTATTGCCGAGTTTATGATTCTCTCTTATCCATAGCAGGTATTCGCGGTGTTTATCCGGTGGCACTTGGCAGTGT
>Ga0308021_10000767_pt1 | contig 14774 bp, 12 predicted proteins | sample Neamet351_FD_201296 | JGI IMG/M metagenome (GOLD analysis project Ga0308021, IMG submission 201296) | Marine microbial communities from water near the shore, Antarctic Ocean - #351 | ecosystem: Environmental > Aquatic > Marine > Unclassified | place: Southern Ocean | collected 2014-10-02
CGGCACATAATACTCGTCGCGCATGGGAACTCTAGGAACAATCCATTCGCGGCCTCAACATCGTACAAATTAATCAGATTGTCAGGATCATAACGAATATGTCTCAACCGTCTTGCCGTCTCTCCATCGATGTCGGCGGCACCTTTACCGATGTCGTATTACTAGATGAAGTTTCTGGCGAAATTCGCTTCGCCAAAGTGTCTAGCACCCCATCCGACCCGTCGGAGGGATCTCTAAACGCCGCCGAAACAATTCTTTTGGCGCATGGCGCAGCGGCGGAAAGCGTCTCCGACCTTATCCACGCAACAACAGTGGCCACCAACGCCGTGTTGGAAGCCGACGGCGCGTGTACTGGATTGATTACGACGCGAGGGTTTCGCGACACGCTCGAAATGCGTCGGGAAGGCCGGTATGACATCTATGACTTGAATATTCAGGCGCCGCCACCTTTGGTCCCGCGAGAGCGGCGGATGGAAATCGACGAACGGATCACGTTTGATGGTGAAGTTTTGAAGCCGCTGAACGACGATCAGATTATAGCTGTCATTACCGACCTTGTGGACACTCACAAGATCGACGCGCTCGCCATTTGCCTGTTGCATGGTTACGCACACCCGGGACATGAAATGCGTGTAGCAGACATTGCAGCGCGCCATTTTCCTGATTTGACTGTCAGCGTGTCACATGACGTTGCGGGCGAAATTCGCGAATTTGAACGCGTATCGACGACCGTGGTCGACGCTTATGTCAAACCGCTGGCACAACGTTACATCACCCGCCTGGCGGGTGGCCTGCGCGCGATGAAAATGCCCCGCGACCCTGCTATCATGCTGTCCCATGGCGGCGTGGGTCCGGCGGAGGAAGTTGTCCAACGCTTCCCTGTACGTATGATCGAATCCGGCCCGGCCGCAGGCGCCATCGCGGCGGCCTATTTCGCGCGAAACGCGCTCAGCCAACCCCACGCCATCGCGTTCGACATGGGCGGCACAACGGCAAAAATGTCTGTTATTCAAGACGGCGAACCCACCGTCGCCAATGAATATGAAGTTGGCCATGCGCACCGATTTAAACCCGGCAGCGGCTATCCCTTACAAATTTCGGCCATTGAATTGCTTGAAATTGGCGCGGGCGGCGGCTCTATCGCCTATGTAAACGATCTGGGCCTTCTCAAGGTCGGCCCCCGATCCGCAGGCGCGGTCCCCGGTCCCGCCTGTTATGGCCGGGGCGGCGAGTTACCGACGGTCACCGACGCAGACCTTATCCTTGGCTATCTCGACGCCGGTTATTTTCTGGGCGGTGATATGAACTTGGATGTTAATTTGGCGCGCCAGGCGATCCAGACACATTTAGCCGAACCTCTGAATATGTCCGTTGAACAAGCCGCCCATGGTGTTCACGAAGTGGTCAATGAACATATGGCGGCCGCGACGCGGGCCCACGCGGCGGAAAAAGGCATCGACCTACGTCATTTCGCCATGATCGCGTTTGGCGGCGCCGGTCCCGTGCACGCCGACGGGTTGGTGCGGACACTGGGTCTGTCACAAGTTCTTTACCCGTTTGGCGCCGGGGTTGCATCGGCCATCGGTTGCCTGAGCGCGCCTGCAGCAGTCGATTTGGTTGGCCCTTATTTTTCACCCCTCGGCAGCGTCAATTGGAATACTGTCAAAGATGAATTCGCGCGAATGCATGCCAACGGTGAAGGAATTTTATCATCCATCGCCGCGCCCGGCAGCAACATCATGAAGCGATCCGCCGATATGCGTTGCAAAGGACAAGGATATTCTGTCACCGTCGCCATTCCCGACGACGCTGCGCTTGGTGACTCTCTCGTCGGTACATTGCGCGGTGCCTTCACCACGGCGTACGGGGCCGTCCATGGGCATAAGCCGCCCGATGTGCCTCTTGAAATTGTCGCGTTGCGCGCTCGCATTGAAAACCCCAGACCAGATAATGACCTGTTGCTGAAGAACGCCCCCACCGAAGCGGGGAATGTGTTAAAGGGCAAACGGAGAATGTATTTCAACGCGACTGAAGGTTATATCGACACGCCGGTTTATGATCGCTACGCGTTAACTAACGGCGCTGAATTCAATGGCCCAGCTATTATTGAAGAACGTGAAACCAGCATTCTCATTGGTCCTGATATGCGGTTTTGGGTAGATGAATTCGCCAATGTCATTGCAGAATCAACGAAAGGCGGAGGCGCATAACATGACCCAATTAACAACTGCCGCCCCCGCCAGCACCACACTCGACCCTATCACGACCGAAGTACTGTGGACACGACTGATCTCCGTCGTTGATGAAGCGGCGTTGACACTGCATCGAGTGTCGTTTTCCACCGTTGTACGCGAGTCGCATGACTATTCATGCATGCTTCTAGACCCAAAAGGACAAGCGGTCGCACAGGCGACGCGGAGCATTCCGTCGTTTATCGGCACGCTGCCGATGTCGGTCCGCGCCTTTTTGAAACGTTACCCGGGGGGAACGCTCAAGCCCGGCGATGTATTGATCAGCAACGACCCCTGGATCGGCACCGGACATTTGCCGGATTTAACCGTCGCGGCCCCAGTCTTTCACAATGGCGTCCTTGTTGGCATGGCGGGCGTGGTTGCGCATATGGCGGATATCGGCGGTCGTCGACGCGCGCCCGACAACCGAGACATCTATGAAGAAGGCCTGCAAATACCAATCCTCAAACTGTACGAGGCCAGCCAACCCAACGAAACGCTGTTCAGCATTATCCGTCAAAACGTCCGTGTCGCCGATGAAGTCACGGGCGACATTCACGCCATGGTCGGCGCATGCGAACGGATTCAAACCGGCGTCGACAGACTGTTGAACGAATATGGAATGTCGGACATTTCTGATATCACAACTGCGATTGTCAGCCTGACCGAACAAGGGATGCGGCGCGCCATCACGGCCATTCCCGATGGCGTCTACAAGAGTGTGACGCATATTGACACCTTTGACACCAACCGGCCGCTCACCATTGTCTGCGAGATTACGATTGACGGAGATCAGATTTTTGTCGACTTCGATGGCAGTTCGCCACAAAACGATTTCCCACTGAATTCCGTTCTTGGCTATACGCAGGCCTATTCCATCTACGCCATTAAATGTCTACTGCAACCTGATATCGCCAATAATGAGGGCGGATCGATACCAATCACCATAACGGCCCCGGACGGTAGCTTTTTGAACCCGCGCTACCCCGCCGCCGTCGAAGCCCGCGCCTCTGTCGGGCATTACTGCACCAGCGCCATATTCAACACGCTCGCTAAAGCGATCCCAGACAGGGTGCCCGCCGAATCTGGCATCCCCTTGCATGGCTTCGCATTATCGGGACATCAGGACGGACGGCCGTTTTCAACCATTTTCTTTTTCAATGGCGGCCAAGGTGCCCGACCAACTTCGGACGGGTTATCGACCCTAAGTTTCCCAACGAATGTTTCCACAACGCCCATTGAGCTTCTGGAACGCACCTTACCCATCCGCATCACCGAAAAATCATACCTGCCGGAATCCAGCGGTGCCGGCCAGTTCAAGGGGGGCATGGGTCAGCGTGTTGCACTCGAAGTCACCGGCGATGATCCGGTGTACGCGGTGTTGCTGTCGCAGCGATTGAAGTACCCGCCTCTTGGACGCCAAGGAGGCGAAAACGGCAGCCTCGAACAGATCATCCTGAATGGTGAAAACGTCGAAGCGAACAAGCCATTTCGTTTGACGCCTGGCGATGTGCTTATCCTTGATTTGCCCGGCGGCGGCGGTTACGGCTCACCCGCGACCTCTTAGGTCAAACAACGGAAACGACTTATGTCCAGCGACTCGATTATTCCTCATCACTATCCACAATCTCCCGTCAGCGAAAATACGGGTTGTCCTCGGCATAAAGAAAACACCCTGGAAACCCTTGGAGACTCTGCGCCTGCCACCAAAACCAAAATTGACGCCGCTAACTGGTGGCTAACGCTCGACCCCGCTCATACAGAGCGGCGCCTATATTTTTGCACACCAAATGTATCACCCGCAAACTTAACACCCACTAAAAAAACACCGATAGATTTTTGGACAGCATCACATTTTGGTCGAGGTAGATTTCCCGGCGCGCGATTTTCCAACTGCCATTGACCCGACGAAGCGTATCGTTGCGCTTGCCCACGAAAATATTCTGTTCGTCTTCCAAACGATTGCGATATACCAAAAAACGGCACCGGGTCTTCACTTCATCCAGGCCGTCAGAACTTTCCAGTACACGCAAATTGCTGATCATATGCGAGGTGCGCGACGGCGGCTGTTCTGCCCAGTGAAGTCCTGTAGCCAATTGCGCCACGCGTTGCCGAATTGTTTCAATGCCTTCGTCAATCCAGTTTACGTCTTCATCTTCGATAGTAAATTCCCGGCCTGTATCATCCGATGCCGTGTTCCGCGCCATCGGCATCCAGTAGCGAATATCGTCGGTCAACAACGCCAACCAATCTTCGTATCGCCGAGCATCCAGAAGATCGGCTTCAAAAGCGAGAAACTCGCCAACGTCTTCCTTTAACAAAAGCCGTTGCAGTTCGGCTTGGGCATCAATCCCCATGAGCTACCTCCACCGTACTTTTGGTTTGCGGCGGCGCCATGTCGTCCCAACTCATTTCCTTCATGAATTGCGCCCAGCGGCGATAGTAAATACGCGCATTGCCTTCGGAATAATTGCCGCTATCAACGGCACCGCGCAGACCTTCAACTGGCTGTTCCTTGCCCATGCCCAGTTGGTAATTAAATCCATGACGCCGCGCGATGGCACCTTCACTGGCCGCCGTCACCGACGTCCAGTTTTCCATGTCATCGGACTCTGTCATGCCGCCGGGTCCAGAATAACGCATATAATAATGCCGCAGCATGTCCTTCACCGCCTTGGGCGCGTCCGCATCCACCAGATAAATCCGCCACATTTCCACTTCGGTTTCGCTGATGGGGTGGGCGAAGGCCAAGCTGCGGGGCTGGTCTGCGTGAAAAGACATGTTGGGAAATATCGTTCCGACGACCAAACCGACCCGCATCCGATCGCCAAGGCGCCGCTCGCGCGCTGTGCGGACTTGCTTGTAATAGGCGTCAATTTCTGGATCGCCATATTGGTCCGGAATGAACGGGCGCTCCTCATAGGAAGGCGGGAATCCCAACCCACCATGTCCCAGGCCCTCAAACCCAATGGCGTGACGAAGCGGCAATGCGTCGCGCCGACTTTTGCCTGTGGCCATGCCTATTTCAGCCAAATTTGCAGATTGATGGCTGATCCCGTGGTAAAGATCGCCCGCAAAATTTTCCGATACGGTCTTCCAGTTGCAGCGAATACGCCATTTCTGCACCCCGCCCAACAACTCCGACCCACCAGGCGCGCCGTCCCGATGGTCCAGCGCCGTATCGAGATACAGTTTCATATCACCAAGGTAATCTTCAAACGCGGGCGCATCCGGGTCCCAGCTAGCCCAGATGGAGCCTTTGTAATTGATCACGTTCGGACAACGCGGCAACCCCCACTTCACACGGTCTAAATTCCCGGAATAGCCCGCTTCAAAGTGCGGGACGCCCACTAATTGACCCGGCACTTCGACCCGGTCCCGATTAGTGGAAAAACTCCAGCCATGATACGGGCAGGTAAACACGGCCTCATTACCCTGATCATACCGGCAAACCTTCATGCCGCGATGCGGGCAAGAGTTCAAAAAAACCATGATTTCGTTTTGTTGGTTGCGGGTCAGGATGACGGAGTCCTTGCCCATCCGCGATACGAAATAATCATCTGGGTCAGGGATTAACCCTTCATGGCCCACCAACAACCAGGCGCGCGTGAAAACCCGCTCCAACTCCGCATCAAAGACATCCCGATTTACGAAAAGTTCCCGGCTGATAACGCCGCGATCGGTATCAACCATCCGGTCAATCTCGAAACGATCTGTCATGAACGATATTCCTATTTGGCGGGCCTATTTAGCAGGCTGACCGCCATACACATCAGACGGCGTCAGTGGACTTCCCGCAAACACATTCTTCCCCGTTTCCTTGGTGGCGTTGCGCCAGGCCGCCAGTTCCTCCGGTCCAAATTCGACTTTTGGAGAGGGATCGAAATTCACGTGGTGATACTCGTCAACGCCGCGCACGAGCATCGCTGAATCGCGATGGGCGCGGATTTCTGTGTGGGTCGGCATCATTTCCACCAACAAAACTAGTCTGCGTTCATCCGTTGAGTTTACTGGAGAGCTATGAATGACACTTGCGTTAAACAGGCTGATCTCACCCGCCTTCAATTCAAGGTCCACCGCTTTCGACTCGTCGAACCCGTCCGTAATATACTGACCCCGCGACAATATGCTGTCGGGATTTCCCGTGTCCATATGCGCCAGGGCGGTGGCTTTATGGGAACCGGGTATCACCTTCAAACAGCCATGCGCCACTGTGCAATCCGCCAGCGCTAACACGCCGATCACCAGGATTGGCTTGATGGGGTTGGCCGCGCCGTCCTGATGCCAGCCCGCGAAAGTCTTCCCGTCCGGATTTTTGGTCCGAAACGCCATGCTGTAACATAGAATATTTGGCCCAATGAGATCTTCGTACACATCCAGGACATTTTCGTTTCGTGCAATTTCTTCAACCCAAGGGCACAGCAGATGCGACTTACTTTTCAGTTTCCGCACATCGTTCGGGTATTTACTCTCAAAGGACTCCAGGCGTCCGCGATAATAGTCAACTTCCGACAGTGAAAGAACGGACCCCGCGACAAGGAAACCTTGACTGTGGAAATTCTCAACTTGTTGCTCCGTGAAAATTTTCGGCATTATCGCCTCCCCCTCGAAATTAAATTCAGTTTTTTACACGGTATTTTTCAACGAATTCTTCATCCACTGTAACGCCAAGCCCAGGCCGGTCGGGAATTTCCAAATGACCATCCACAACCGTGAAATCCTCAACCACCAATTCGTGCAGCATGGGGTTTGCGCCCAGCGAATATTCAACAATAAACCCAGTCGAAGCCACCGAAAGCACATGCAACCCAGATGCAAAGGTCAGCGCCCCACCCCACAAATGTGGAGCAAAGCGTAGCTGAAAAGCACTGGCGATGGCTTCAATACGCATGGCTTCGGTCACGCCGCCACAGATTGATAAATCCGGTTGGAAGATATCGCAGGCGCGCAATTCCGCCAAATCGCGAAACGCGAACCGGGTGAATTCGCTTTCCCCCGTCGAAATAGGCACATCGCTGGACGCGCGCACTTCCGCCATGCCGCGTTTATCGTCGGCGACGACAGGTTCTTCCAGCCAGCCGATATTACAATCCGCTACTTCGCGGCAAAACCGCTTCGCCTCGGCAACGCTGAAGGTGCCGTGGGCGTCGCACATGATATCGATATCAGGCGCCAAACCCGCCCGCGCCGCCTTCACCCGCTCAACCGAATGGGCGAGCGTGCCGTCGCCCGCGCCAACGCGCATCTTCACCGCTTTGAAATTACCGCGATCAATGAAGGACTGAAGTTCTTCAACGATTCCCGCCGTCGGTGCCCAGCCGCCTGACGCATAGGCGGGATAACTGACTTTGCGCCGCCCCCCCAGCAGGCGCCAGACCGGTTCACCCAGCGATTTTCCCAGAATATCCCACAACGCCATGTCGATGCCGCTGATCGCGGAAATTAAATGACCCCGTCGTCCAAGCACGGGGAAGACGCGGCCTCGGTCAATAGCGAAATGCGCCCGGCTGCCATTGTACATCACATCCCATAGTCGGGAGATATCCCGTGCGTCCTCGCCAACCAAAAGAAGGCTAAGCTCTTCGTTGATCAGCGCGTCGAGCCCCGCGTTCTTACCTGTGGACCCAACCTCAGCTTTTGCTTCGCCGTATCCAACCAATCCGCCTTCAGTTTCTATTCGCACCAATGTGCTGTCAAAAGACCGCGTGGCGCCGAAATCCGACGTGTGTTGCTGCTTTTCCGGAATTGGCACGTGCAGCCAAGATGCGGTAACGGATTTAATCTTCATAAATTACGGTTCCTAATTATTGGCACCACACTACGATTGCCGATTATTTGCTTATGGAACGATAGCGATCCAACGAAGGCCCTGCAAAATTATTTTCAGCCCTTGACGCCAAAACGTACGGAATATGGCGCCTTCATCACAAAAATTTCACCAAACCACCTTAGTTCGACAAACAACCACCCCAATCAACAGGTCTCCTTACAGCAATCAATATTTTGCGATAACAAGTCCTGGAGATCGACATGACCGCCGACACGCACCTCGCCCCAAAATTAATTTCGACTGCAATAATTTTGATTACCCTCTCCACCGGGGCCAGGGCGGCGTCCCCACCAAGGCCAGCGGTGCCGGAGACACCCGGCTTATCGTCTCTCAACGACGTGACCCGCGGCATGCTCTTATTTCGAACGATAACGCCTGGGTGCTATGCGCCAGGGCCCATCATCGCTACCGAAGTCGACGTGCAGGTAAGCGGCACTCCCGTTCCGCGATGCGGATTTAACCCATAAGCGTGGGACGACACAACATTAGACTGCGCGCCACGCCAACCCGAAATATGACGGAGATTAGGGTCATAACTACAATTACAGAAACCGCGAACGCCATAATCAAGTGCTCTCTATAAGCATCTTACGTTATGGGCTTAAAGTTAGATAACCTGAAACAGTATCCCATAAAGGCACCAATCTCGCCGTCGCAAACAAGTTAATGCCGAACCGGCAATTGTCGTAATGGCGCGAGCGTGTATAAGTCTTTCAATAGACACATTTCACCTGGAAGGGAATTCGAATGACACTCTTATGCGAAGGCCGAGTTGCAATCGTCACCGGCGCCGCACGCGGCGTTGGACGCGAACATGCGTTGTTGTTGGCAAAACATGGTGCAAAGGTCGTGGTCAACGATCTTGGCGGCGCCGTCGACGGCACAGGTGCCGACACATCACCAGCGCAACAAGTTGCTGATGAAATTAAGGCGATGGGCGGCGAAGCCGTCGTCAACGGCGACGATGTCGGCAGCTTTGACGGTGCCAAGGCGATGATCGATCAAGCCATCAATACGTTTGGAGATCTTAATATTCTGGTCAACAACGCGGGCATCCTGCGCGACCGGATGTTGGTCAACATGACCGAAGAAGAATGGGATTCGGTCATTCACGTTCATCTGAAAGGCACCTTTGCGCCAACCCGTCACGCCGCCGCATATTGGCGTGCGATGTCGAAGCAAAACGATGGCCCCGTTTATGGTCGGGTCATCAACACCAGCTCGACATCGGGTATTTATGGCAATGTTGGACAGAGCAACTATGGCGCCGCTAAAGCGGGAATCGCCGCGTTCACGATTATCGCCGCACGCGAATTGAGCAGGATTGGCGTCACCGTCAACGCCATTTCTCCGAGCGCTTATACACGCATGACAGATTATCTGCGCGAATACACCGAAGAAGAAAAAGAAACCCGCGATCCGCGCTGGGTCTCCCCAACCGTCGTGTACCTCGCCAGTGAGGACGCGGGCGATATTTCCGGCCGCATCATTCAATCCGGTGCCGGCATGGTTGCGGTTTGCGAAGGTTGGCGTCGCGGCGCAGAGGTCGAGGCAATGGATGACCCCGTCGCACTTGGCCCTAAAATTCGCGAAATGGTCGCCAATGTCCGTAAGAATTCAGGCATGGACGGCCACGAACTCGACTAAGGGTCGATATTACGCTTCGGGTGGCGCAGGAGTATCAAATCTGCACCACCCGAAATTTTCTTTCTTTAACTTAAACACAAGACCATCCCTATTGGATGCGGGTCGCCGCCGTCGTAGACTAGCGGACGGATCTGATGAAAATGGAGGGTGCTATGGAAGCAATCGCATACGAAGCAGCGGAAATTGAAGGTCGTGAGACGGTCATGGAAGGCGCCGACATGCGCGTGAGAGTCCTCACTTTGGCTGAATCCGAGTGTATTCCGTGGCATTATCACAATAACATAACCGACTCCTTCGTCTGTCTGGAAGGGCCGATGATCGTAGAGACGCGCGCGCCGCGCGCTGAATATGTGCTGCAACCAGGTGAACGTTGTGAAGTCCCGCCAAAGGTCGCGCATTATGTGCATGGTTTGAATGACGGCGCTTTTAAATTCCTGATTGTCCAGGGCGTTGGTGTATATGACAACATCCCCGTCGGCGGCAAACCACGCGCCTGATTGTTTCGCACAGCGAGGACACGACATGGATTTCGCCGATACTCCCACCGAAGCTGAATTTCGTGCCGAAGTGCGCGCCTGGCTCACCGCCAATGCCGAACGCCGTGAACCAGGCATGGTCTTCAAGTCCAAATATGGCTCCGATGATCTCGTCGATCAGGCCAAAGTATGGCAGGCAAAGAAACATGAAGCCGGGTTTTCAGGCATCACCATGCCGAAAAAATTTGGAGGCCGCGGCGGTAGTGCCATGGAACAGGTGATCTACAACCAGGAAGAAGCTGAATTCGTCGCCCCACGCGGGGTCTATGAAATCGGACTGGGCATGTGCATCCCGACCATGTTGACCTACGCCACCAAAGCGCAAAAGAGCCGTTATGCACCACCCGCGCTAAAGGGCGAAGAAATTTGGTGCCAGTTGTTTTCTGAACCCTCGGCAGGATCAGACGTGGCTGGCCTGCGCACCCGTTCCACCCGCGACGGCGATGATTGGGTTATCAACGGCCAGAAAATATGGACATCGGGCGCGCATTTCTGCGACTACGGCATCATCGTCACCCGTAGCGACCCCAACGCGCCCAAGCATAAAGGTCTGACGTTTTTTTTCCTCGATATGAAATCACCGGGTATCGAGGTCAAGCGCATTAAACAAATTTCCGGCACATCCAATTTCAACGAAGTCTTTTTCACCGATGTCCGCGTGCCAGATTCGCAAAGGCTTGGTAAAGTCGGCGAAGGTTGGCGGGTGTCGATCACAACCTTGATGAACGAACGGCTCGCGGTTGGCCAGGTTCCCGCGCCGGATTTTGACGAAATATTTCAACTCTCGAGAACCTTGGAGCTGGAAGACGGCCCCGCCATCAACAACGCGCAGGTGCGGGAAAATCTGGCGAAATGGTATGTCGAAATGCAAGGTCTAAAACTAACTAAGTTCCGCACCATCTCCGCCTTGTCCCAGGGCGAAACACCTGGCCCAGAATCGTCCATCACCAAAGTCGTCAGCGCTAGCAAGCGCCAGGAAATTGCTATGTTCGGCGTCGATTTGATGGAATCAGGTGGTGTGATAATTGACGACGCGATGCAGCCCATGCAGGGCATGTTTCAAGAAGCCGCCCTATCGTCAGCGGGCAGCCGCATCGCAGGCGGCACCGACGAAATTTTACGAAACATTATCGCCGAACGCGTGCTTGGCTTGCCGCAGGACATTCGTGTCGACAAGGAAGTCGCGTTTAGCGATGTGCCAACGGGCGAAAGCTAAAGCGGCCCCTGCCAGACCCGGCCCAGCGGATTGAGCCGTATGCCTTTGCGCAATCGCGACCACGGTAAATCAGCAGGGTCAGCAATCATAGGACCGGGCGCAGCGCAGACCAAAATTTCTTCGGCGATGGGCGCAAAGTCTGCGCGAAAATGGACCGAACTTTTGTTGACCAGGATATTTTCGGTCGTTGGTTCAATTCCGACAAAGCGATACATCGCCTGATCCGCTAGTTGCACCTTGTTACACGCCAGCACGACCCGCGTCCCACCAATTTTTATACACGCCGACGGCCCTAAATTGAACGTCGCGCCCTTGTAAAAGGGGCCTGTCGCATCGAAGCGACCGTCATGCAAAAGCTCGACGGTGAAATTTTCCTCGAACGGCTCATCGCCTTCAATCCCAGAATGTCCACCAAAGCTTAAATTCACCTCCGCACCGACACCCGCGCGATGCACAATCTCCGCCGCTGTCGGGTCCGCCATCAGACCCAGCGACGCCTGTTCCGCCCGATTCTCCACCAAAGCCCGGAGCATACCTGCGGTATTGGAATCACCGCCGGCACCAGGGTTATCCTGGGTATCAGCAATGACAACCGGTCGGGTCGCGATTTCAGCAAGCCGCATCGCTTCTAAAACACCGCTTTCGGGATCATAAATGCGTCCTGCGAAGGCGCCTTCCGATCCATTAACATCTTCCGCCAGACGCCTACACGCTGTTTGCGCCGCCTCTTCGCTCCATCCATACGCAAAAACCGACGGCCCGCAGTGATGGATATCGGCGGCAGGGAACCCGGGGGTAAACGACGTGTGCAGCACTTCACCCGACTCCATATCGGCCAATCGTTCATAGAGCCCTTGGGCCGGTTGCATCATCGTGCATTGCCAGTTCAGGGGGATCAGGAAGGGTATTTGCTGGAACGCCTTGGCGGGCTTTTTTCCTCGCCGAAAGATTTCATCCAACAGACGGGCGGTCCGCGCGCCGGTGTCAGCCATATCGACATGAGGATAAGTGCGATAGGCGACCAGAAGATCAGCGTTGGCAATCATTTCCGGCGTTGTATTGGAATGCAGGTCAAGGCTGGCTACCAGTAATTTTTCCGGCCCAATGAGGTCTCGCACCCGGCGCAGTAATTCGCCTTCGCCATCCTCCAAATGTTCCGTCACCATCGCGCCATGCAGGCAGAGATAAACTGCGTCGTAAACAGGCGCTGATTTAAGCCCTTCAAGGATGAGCGCACTGATATGTTCGAAGGCGTTTTCTGTTACGACATCGGACGGTGCCGCCGCCCCCCAAGTTAGCGCATAAACATGGTGGTCGAGCGCTTCAACCTGTTCGACAAACCCGGCAATTGGTAGGTTTTTGCCTTTGGATCGTGGAAACAAATCTGGCCCCGTGGTGAGCGGCGGTCGGCTGCCGCCGGTCATGAACGCCCGAAGATCGGCCTTGGTGGGCGCGAAGGTGTTGGTTTCGTGTTGAATCCCGCCGACCGCAATTACCGCCATGAGTATCTCCTTCTGAGGACAAAACGCATTGGTGCTACCGAATATGTTCGGGCATGATACAGCATGTGAAGAAGTTTTCAGCGTAAAATCGTGTTTGTTAGTAGAGGTTTTTGAATGTCAAACGCCACGTGGCGCGGTCACGCGAAAGCATTGTTCGACTGCGAAAAACAGTCCGCCATCGGAACGCGCGGCATGGTCGTCACCAATCACCCCCTGGCGTCGGCGGCAGGTGCGGAAATGTTGGCGGCGGGAGGAAACGCCATCGACGCTGCGATCGCCACGCTGTTCACGTTAACCGTGGTCGAACCCATGATGGTTGGAATTGTCGGTGGCGGCATGACGCATATCCGCTTCGGCGACGGCCGCCATACCATCATTGATGGCATGTCGCGCGCGCCGCTAGCTGCAAGCCCGGACTGCTACACGCCTATCTCCAACACAACGCCGGACTACCTGGAGACTAAAGGTCGGGAGAACGCCGCCGGTGCCAAGGCTGTGGCAGCGCCCGGCAATCTAATGGCGTGGTGCGAAACCCTGCGTCGTTTTGGGACGCTGCCGCTGGCGGACGTTATGGCGCCCGCCATTAAATGGGCGTCCCAAGGCTTCCGGATCACGCCCTATCTTTTTGAATGCGTTTCGGACGCAGCGGCGGATTTACGCCTCGACGCTGAAATATCAAAACTTTTCATGCCGGGCGGTGCCCCCATCGCGCCGGGCAGCCATCTGATCCAGGGCGATTATGGGGAAACCCTCAAAGCCATCGCCACCGAAGGAGAAAGCATTCTTTATGGCGGTGCGCTGGGCCGGACGATTACAGATTATATGACGCAATGCGGCGCCATGTTGTCGATGGCAGATTTGGAATCCTACAAAACCGTTGAACGCGAACCGATCCGTGGAACCTATCGAGGATATGAGATCATTGGCCCGCCGCCGCCATCTTCAAGCGGCGTGCATATTGTTCAAATGTTGAACCTACTGGAAGGCTTCGATATTGGCGGACTGGGTTTTGGCTCACCAGAAAATTTACACCTCCTCGCCGAAGTGCTGAAAATCGCCTTTGCAGACCGCACCGTGTCGACCGCTGACCCGGACTTCGTTGACGTCCCCGTGAATCGCTTAATCTCCAAAGCTTACGCCGATGAAAGACGGAGCGATATCGACCTTGGGCGGGCACAACAATGGAACTCTGGCGTCCCCTTGCCTGAATCCGCAAACACGACACACATAACCGTCGCCGACGACGACGGCAATGTCGTCGCTATGACGCAAACCATCAACAGCACCTTTGGCGCACGGATCATTATTCCCGGCACGGGCATTATTCCCAACAACTACATGTATATTTTTGATCCTCACCCTGGACATAACCAGTCCATTGAACCAGGCAAGAGGGTCACATCCTCCATGTCGCCGGTTATGGCGTTGAAAGATGGCAAACCCATCCTCGCCCTGGGCCTGCCGGGCGGCCTTCGAATATTTGGGTCCGCGATGCAGGGATTGATGGCGGTTATAGATCATGGCATGAGCGTGCAGGAAGCTGTTGAGGCCCCGCGTCTGTGGACCCAAGGACAGGCAGTCGAATTAGAACCCGCCTTCCCGCAGGACGTACGTGACGCATTGGCGCAAAAAGGCCACGACATCATGATTTCACCCCATATCGGCGGCGGTATGAATGCAATCCAATTTAGCGATAACGGCACGCTGACCGGCGCCGCCTGTTGGCGCGCCGATGGAACACCCGTCGCTTTGGCGGGTGGATTGGCGCGGGAAGGCGTACGCTTTTGGCCCGAGAAAGCCAAAATTTAAACA
>Ga0308021_10000771_pt1 | contig 14725 bp, 11 predicted proteins | sample Neamet351_FD_201296 | JGI IMG/M metagenome (GOLD analysis project Ga0308021, IMG submission 201296) | Marine microbial communities from water near the shore, Antarctic Ocean - #351 | ecosystem: Environmental > Aquatic > Marine > Unclassified | place: Southern Ocean | collected 2014-10-02
TTTATGGCTTATATTAACTGTTGTAGTAGGAGTTTGGTTATGGTAAATAATGCAGCAACAGTAGGCCGTAGTGGCGTACACGATTTTATATTGTTAAGAGCAAGTGCAATAATTCTTGCCCTATACACATTCTTTTTAGCTGGTTTCTTTCTAATTACCCCAGAAGTAACATTTACTGTTTGGCATGATTTATTTTCATGCATGAGCGTTAAAATATTTACTTTATTGGCTATTATCGCTTTAGTAATTCACGCATGGATTGGTGTATGGCAGGTTCTGTCTGACTATATTAAACCTGCTTTAATTCGTGGATCATTACAGTTTGTTTTTTCAATCACGTTGCTTGTATATTTAGCAGCGGGTTTTATCATAGTTTGGGGTGTGTAAATGAGCGTTCCAGTTCGTGAATTTGACGCCATAGTAATTGGCGCAGGCGGTGCGGGTATGCGCGCTGCACTAGCAATAACAGAGTCAGGTAAATCTTGTGCTCTTATCTCTAAAGTTTTTCCAACACGTTCTCATACGGTTTCTGCGCAAGGTGGTATCACTGTTGCTTTAGGTAACGCGCATGAAGATCATTGGGAACAACACATGTACGATACCGTTAAAGGTTCTGATTATATCGGTGACCAAGACGCTATTGAATATATGTGTAAAACAGGTCCAGAATCTATCATCGAGCTTGAGAAAATGGGTTTACCTTTTTCTCGCACGGAAGAAGGTAAAATTTACCAACGTCCATTCGGTGGTCAATCTAAAAACTTTGGTGGTGAACAAGCGGCTCGTACAGCAGCTGCAGCTGACCGTACAGGTCATGCATTACTTCATTGTTTATACCAACAGAACGTTAAGAATAAAACGAACGTTTACTCAGAGTGGTATGCATTAGATTTAGTTAAAAACGCTGACGGCGCAGTAGTGGGTACAACCGCTATTTGTATCGAAACAGGCGAAGTCGTTTATTTTAAAGCACGTGCAACGGTATTAGCTACAGGTGGTGCGGGTCGTATATTCGCTTCTACAACTAACGCTCACATTAACACCGGTGACGGTGTTGGTATGTCGCTTCGTGCTGGCGTACAAATGCAAGATATGGAAATGTGGCAATTCCACCCAACCGGTATTGCTGGTGCGGGTGTATTAGTAACAGAAGGTTGTCGTGGTGAAGGTGGTTATCTTCTAAACAAAGACGGCGAACGTTTCATGGAACGTTATGCGCCTAACGCGAAAGACCTTGCAGGTCGTGATGTTGTTGCTCGTTCAATGATGACAGAAATTCGTGAAGGCCGTGGTTGTGACGGTCCTTGGGGTCCACATATTAAACTTAAGTTAGATCACTTAGGTCGTGAAACGTTAGAAAAACGTTTACCAGGTGTTTGTGATTTATCTAAAACATTTGCTCACGTTGATCCAGCTGAAGAGCCAATTCCTGTTATACCTACATGTCATTACCAAATGGGTGGTGTACCTTGTAACGTTAACGGTCAAGCGCTTAATATTGGTCCAGACGGTGAAGAAACTATTGTTGAAGGTTTATTTGCTGTTGGTGAGATCGCTTGTGTGTCAGTACATGGAGCTAACCGCTTAGGTGGTAATTCATTACTTGATTTAGTTGTATTTGGTCGTGCAGCAGGTAACTATTTAGGTACTTACTTAAACGATACTAAACCAGCTAAAGATGCTTCAGAATCTGATTTAGAGGCTTCTTTAGCTCGTTATAATCGTTGGGAATCGTCTACAGGTGGTGAAGACCCAGTACAAATTCGTAAAGATCTACAGTTATGTATGCAACTTAACTTCTCGGTATTCCGTGAAGGTGATGCAATGGCTGAAGGTATGAAAGAATTAACAGCGATTCGTGAACGTTTACAAAATGCTCATTTAAGTGACAAATCTTCAGACTTCAATACTCAGCGTATCGAATGTTTAGAGCTTGATAACTTAATGGAAACGGCATTCTGTTCAGCTAAAGCAGCTAACTTCAGAACTGAATCTCGTGGTGCACATGCCCGTCAAGATTTCACAGAGCGCGATGATGAAAATTGGTTATGTCACTCTGTTTACTCTCCTGATACAGAAGACATGACAAAACGTTCAGTTAACATGGCACCTGTTCACCGTGAAGCTTTCCCTCCGAAAGCTCGTGTTTACTAAGGACGTTATTGTAGGGAAAAATTATGAAACAGATATTTTCAATATACAGATATAACCCTGATGTAGACAATGCACCATTCATGAAGGACTACGAGTTAGAAATTCCTGATGGTTCTGACATGATGGTGTTAGACGCGTTAATTTTACTAAAAGAACAAGATTCAACGTTATCATTCCGTCGCTCATGCCGTGAAGGTGTTTGTGGTAGTGATGGTTTAAATATGAATGGTAAAAATGGCCTTGCGTGTATTATGCCATTATCTGATTTAAAAACAGATAAAATAGTATTAAGACCATTACCAGGTTTACCTGTAGTACGTGATTTAATTATTGATATGACTCAATTTTATAATCAGTACGAAAAAGTTAAACCTTATTTAATTAATGATGGTAAAGACGTTCCTGCAAGAGAACATCTGCAATCTATTGAAGAACGTGAAGAGTTGGATGGGCTATACGAATGTATTTTATGTGCGTGTTGTTCAACTTCTTGTCCATCGTTCTGGTGGAATCCAGATAAGTTTATCGGGCCAGCGGGTTTATTACATGCTTATCGTTTTTTAATTGATAGCCGTGATACAGCAACTGAAGAACGTTTAGAAGACCTACAAGACGCATACAGTGTATTCCGTTGTCACGGTATCATGAACTGTGTTGATGTATGTCCAAAAGGATTAAACCCAACGAAGGCTATCGGTCATATAAAATCGATGCTTCTTACAAGAGCGGTTTAATTCATTGAAAAATAGCAGAGTATTTTTATAATATTCTGCTATTGTTAGTGATAAAGATTTTTATTGGTGTAACGGCTTAACATTTGTTATTTCGTTTAAAAGCCCAAAGGAATAGTAAAGTGTAGCATTGCTTGCTTACTCCAACGCGTTGATAAGCGTATTCAAAAGTTAAAAAGTTACGGTGTGTTTTATTGCTTTAATCCAGTAAAGGAACAGGCAATGCCCGAAGGTGCAATGAAGGCTTGGATAGAGTCTTCCCATTTAAGTGGTGCTAACGCTACTTATATTGAAGAATTATACGAATCTTATCTGGATAACTCTCAATCTGTATCTGCAGAATGGCGAGATATTTTCCAACAACTTCCAAAAGTTGAAGGCTCAGATGTTGAATATAGACATTCTCAAATTCGCGACGAATATAGAACATTAGCTAAACAACCGAGTAAAACCGTTGTTGTTTCAAGTGGCGGTGACGCCAAACAAGTTAAAGTTTTACAGCTTATTAATGCGTTTCGTTTTCGTGGACATCAGAATGCTAACCTTGATCCATTAGGATTATGGCAACGTGATAAAGTTCGTGAATTACAATTATCTCATCATGGCTTATCAGAAAACGACTTCGACAAAGATTACAATGTTGGATCGTTTGCAATAGGTCAAGATTCAATGAAGCTAGGTGACTTATATAAAGCCCTTAAAACTACTTATTGTGGTTCTATTGGTGCTGAATATATGCACATGACAGCGACAGATGAAAAACGTTGGTTACAAAACCGTTTAGAGTCTGTTCAATCAAAGCCTGTATTATCTGTTACAGAAAAAGAAGAAATTCTTAAAGGTTTGATTGCTGCTGATGGCCTAGAAAAATATTTAGGTGCTAAATTCCCCGGTGCAAAACGTTTCTCATTAGAGGGCGGAGATGCATTAGTTCCAATGCTTAAAGAACTTATTACTCGTGCAGGTATCGCAGGGGCTAAAGAAGTTGTTGTTGGTATGGCGCACAGAGGACGCTTAAACGTACTTGTAAACGTTATGGGTAAAAATCCATCTAAACTGTTTGATGAGTTCAGTGGTAAGCATGACGAAATACTATCTTCTGGTGATGTTAAATATCATCAAGGTTACTCTTCTGACTTTGTTACTCCCGGCGGTAATGTTCATTTAGCATTAGCCTTTAATCCATCACATCTTGAAATAGTTAACCCAGTAGTTATTGGTTCAGTAAGAGCGCGTTTAGACCGTCGTAACTGCAGCCAAGGTGATTTAGTTTTACCTATTACTATTCATGGTGACTCGGCTATTGCTGGTCAGGGTGTTGTTCAAGAAACCTTTAACATGTCGCAAGCGCGTGCATTTAAAGTGGGCGGAACTATTCGAATCGTTGTTAATAACCAAGTCGGTTTTACAACCTCGAATGCTGAAGATACACGCAGCGGTGAATACTGTACTGAAATCGCTAAAATGGTTTCTGCACCTATTCTTCATGTTAATGGTGATGATCCTGAAGCTGTTATCTTAGCCACACAAATTGCTTTAGATTACCGTAATGAATTTAAACGTGACGTTGTAATTGACCTAGTTTGTTACCGTCGTCACGGACACAACGAAGCTGATGAGCCTAGTGCAACTCAACCGTTGATGTATAAAAAAGTTAAAAAACATCCAACGCCTCGTCAATTATATGCAGATCAATTAGCAGCAGAAGCTTCTGTAACTAAAGCTAAGTCTGATGAAATGGCAGCTTACTATCGTCAGTTGTTAGACGAAGGTCAGTGTACGGTTGAACAATGGCGCCCAATGACAGAACATTCTGTTGATTGGACACCATACCTAGGCCATAACTGGGATGATGACTACGACAAAGAAATTTCAATGGCTAAGTTAAAAGAACTTGCTGTAAAAATTTCAACAATTCCTGAAACACATCCAGTTCAAGGTCGTGTTCAGAAAATTTACGATGACCGCGTTAAAATGGCCAATGGTGAGAAATTACTTGATTGGGGTATGGCTGAAAATTTAGCTTATGCGTCAATAGTAGATGACGGCAAGCGTGTTCGTCTTACCGGTCAAGATTCAGGTCGTGGTACATTCTTCCATCGTCATGCTGTATTGCATAATCAAGAAGATGCTAGCCAATACTTACCATTACAAAACATTAGAGAAGGGCAAGGTCCTTTCGATGTTCATGATTCTGTATTGTCTGAAGTATCAGTTCTAGCTTTTGAATATGGTTATACAACAGCAGAACCTGCAGGTTTAACTATTTGGGAAGCTCAGTTTGGTGATTTCGCTAACTGTGCACAAGTAGTATTTGACCAATTCATTAGTTCAGGTGAGCAAAAATGGGGCCGTTTATGTGGTCTTACTATGTTGCTTCCTCATGGCTATGAAGGGCAAGGTCCTGAGCATTCATCTGCACGTTTAGAGCGTTTCTTACAATTATGTGCTGATCATAATATGCAAGTATGTGTGCCATCTACACCAGCGCAAGTATTTAACATGCTTCGTCGTCAAGTGGTTCGTCCTATGCGTCGTCCATTGGTTGTAATGTCGCCTAAATCATTATTACGTCATCCTTTAGCTGTTTCTTCGTTAGAAGAATTATCTACAGGAGAATTTCATAATGTAATAGGTGAAGTTGATGAAATTGAAGCAAAAGATGTTGAAAGAGTAGTTTTCTGTAGTGGTAAAGTATATTACGAGCTATTAGACCAACGACGTAAAAATGAAACAAATGTTGCTATCATTCGTATTGAACAGCTTTATCCTTTCCCTGAGAAAGATCTTAAAGCTGAAATTGAAAAATATGAAAATGCTAAAAACTTTGTTTGGTGTCAAGAAGAACCACAAAACCAAGGTGCTTGGTACTGTTCTCAGCATCATTTTAGAGCAGTAATACCTAATGGTACTCATTTGATATATGCTGGCCGTAAGGCTTCTGCAGCACCAGCTGTAGGTTATATGTCAGTTCATGTTAAAGAGCAACAAGCGCTAGTCCATGACGCGCTAAATGTTGAATAGACTAGTTTTGTAAGGAATAAAATAAATGACAACCGAAATTAAGGTTCCTGTTTTACCTGAATCAGTTGCTGATGCAACAATCGCTACTTGGCATGTACAAGTAGGCGATAAAGTAACTCGCGACCAAGTATTAGTAGATATTGAAACAGACAAAGTAGTACTTGAAGTGCAAGCTTTGTCTGATGGCGTGATGACTGACATATCACAAGCTGATGGTGCTACGGTATTAGGCGATCAGGTTATTGGTATACTTTCAGAAGGTTCTGCACAAGCAAGCGCTCCTGCAGCATCAGCCAAAACGGCTCCTGCGGCAGCAACGGCTTCAGCAAGTGCGGTTAACATTATTGACATCGTAGTGCCTGTATTACCTGAATCTGTTGCAGATGCAACAGTAGCTGGATGGCATGTTGCTGAAGGCGACGTTGTAACTGTTGATCAAAACTTAGTTGATATTGAAACAGACAAAGTTGTATTAGAAGTTGTCGCTCAAGATAACGGAATAATTGGTAAAATAATTCACGCCGAAGGCGATACTGTATTAGGCAACCAAAAAATTGGTGAACTAAGTGCAGGTGCCTCTGCGGGTGCAGCTCCAGCAGCTTCTTCAGAAGACGCAATAAGTAGCGATGAAATAGCAAGCCCTTCAGTACGTCGTTTAATGACTGAAAAAGGTCTTACTGCAGCTGATGTTACTGGCTCAGGTAAAGGTGGACGTATTTCTAAAGAAGACGTAGAAGCAGCCGCTAACGCTTCAAAAGCTAAGCCAGTAGCTTCGGCTTCTAAAGCAGCAGCTCCTGTTGCTGTAGCAGACTTAGGTGAACGTACTCAAAAACGTGTACCTATGACACGTTTACGTAAAACAATTGCTACGCGTTTACTTGAAGCGAAAAATTCAACGGCAATGCTAACTACGTTTAACGAAGTTAACATGAAGCCTATTATGGATTTACGTAAGCAATATAAAGACGTATTTGAAAAAACGCATGACACACGTCTAGGTTTTATGTCTTTTTACGTAAAAGCAGTAACTGAAGCATTAAAACGTTACCCAGCAGTAAATGCATCAATTGATGGCGACGATATTGTTTATCACAATTTCTTTGATATCAGTATTGCGGTATCTACTCCTCGTGGTTTAGTTACTCCGGTATTACGTGATGCTGACCAATTAAGCATGGCAGGTATTGAAAATGGTATTCGTTCATTAGCGATTAAAGGTCGTGATGGCAAATTAACCATGGATGAAATGATGGGCGGTAACTTCACCATAACTAATGGTGGTGTATTCGGTTCTCTTCTTTCAACGCCAATCTTAAACTTGCCTCAAGCGGCTATTTTAGGTATGCATAAAATACAAGACAGACCTATGGCTGTTAACGGTAAAGTAGAAATTTTACCAATGATGTATTTAGCATTATCTTATGATCACCGTTTGATTGATGGTAAAGAATCAGTTGGTTTCTTAGTAACAATTAAAGATTTGTTAGAAGATCCAACAAGACTTCTTTTAGATATTTAAATTATCTTATTTTATAAAATAATTTATACATAAAAGTTTACAGGTAAAATTATTTTTATAGCTCTTTAGGCTAGTGCCTATAGAGCCTTTATAATATTATTTACTAAATTTTTTCACGGGCAGTGGTGCATGTTTTTTATTAGAAAAATATGGAACGGCTGTCATCATTTACAGATAAATGGATAAAACACCATGAATTTGCATGAGTATCAAGCGAAACAATTATTCGCTGAATATGGTTTACCAGTTTCTGAAGGTTTCGCTTGCGATACCGCTCAAGAAGCTGCCGAAGCTGCCGACAAAATTGGCGGCGATATGTGGGTTGTTAAAACTCAAGTTCACGCAGGTGGACGTGGTAAAGCTGGCGGTGTAAAGCTAGTTAAAACTAAAGAAGAAATTAAAGCCTTCGCTCAAAACTGGTTAGGTAAAAACTTAGTTACTTACCAAACTGATGAGCACGGACAGCCAGTTGCTAAAATTTTAGTAGAAAGCTGTACAGATATTGCTAACGAATTATATCTTGGTGCGGTTGTAGATCGTGCAAGTCGTAAAGTAGTATTTATGGCCTCTACTGAAGGCGGTGTAGACATTGAGAAGATTGCTGAAGAAACTCCAGAGTTAATTCATCAAGCTGAAATTGATCCACTTGTTGGTGCTCAACCATACCAAGCACGTGAATTAGGTTTCAAATTAGGTTTAAACCCTACTCAAATGAAGCAATTTGTTAAGATCTTTATGGGTCTTGCTAAAATGTTTGAAGATTTTGATTTCGCATTATTAGAAATCAACCCGTTAGTTATTACTGACGAAGGTAATCTTCACTGTTTAGATGGCAAAATTGGTATCGATGGTAATGCTTTATACCGTCAACCTAAAATGCGCGCTTTCCACGATCCATCTCAAGAAGATGAACGTGAAGCACATGCAGCAAGATTTGAATTAAACTACGTAGCTTTAGATGGCAACGTTGGTTGTATGGTTAACGGTGCAGGCCTAGCAATGGGTACTATGGATATCGTTAATTTACACGGCGGCAAGCCAGCTAACTTCCTAGATGTAGGCGGCGGGGCGACTAAAGAACGTGTTTCTGAAGCATTCAAAATAATCCTTTCAGACGATAACGTTAAAGCTGTTTTAGTTAACATCTTTGGTGGCATTGTTCGTTGTGACATGATTGCTGAAGGTATTATTGGCGCGGTTAAAGATGTTGGCGTTAAAGTACCCGTAGTTGTACGTTTAGAAGGTACTAATGCTGAGTTAGGCCGTGAAGTTCTTAAAAAATCTGGCTTAGACATCATTGCTGCTGAGTCATTAACTGATGCAGCAACTAAAGTTGTAGCAGCTGCGGAGGGCAAATAATGTCTGTATTAATTAATAAAGATACTAAAGTTATCTGTCAAGGTTTCACTGGTGGTCAAGGTACATTCCATTCAGAACAAGCGCTTGAATACGGTACACAAATGGTTGGTGGCGTAAGCCCAGGTAAAGGCGGTCAAACGCATTTAGGCCTTCCAGTATTTAACACTGTACGTGAAGCAGTAGAAGCAACTGGCGCAACAGCAACAGTTATCTACGTTCCAGCTCCGTTCTGTAAAGATGCAATTTTAGAAGCTATTGATGCAGGCATCGAGCTTATCGTTACTATTACTGAAGGTATTCCAACTTTAGATATGGTTGACGTTAAAGCTAAGCTTGATCAATCTGGCGTTCGCATGATTGGGCCTAACTGCCCAGGTGTTATCACTCCAGGCGAAACTAAAATTGGTATTATGCCAGGTCACATTCATTTACCAGGTAAAGTTGGTATTGTTTCACGTTCAGGTACATTAACGTATGAAGCAGTAAAACAAACAACTGATGCTGGTTTTGGCCAATCTACTTGTGTAGGTATTGGTGGCGACCCTATCCCAGGTACTAACTTCATCGACGTATTGGAAATGTTCCAAAACGATCCACAAACTGAAGCAATCGTAATGATTGGTGAAATTGGCGGAACGGCTGAAGAAGAAGCTGCGGAATACATTAAAGCTAATGTTACTAAACCTGTTGTATCTTACATTGCTGGTGTTACTGCACCAGAAGGTAAGCGTATGGGTCACGCTGGCGCGATTATCGCTGGTGGTAAAGGTACAGCTGATGAAAAATTTGCAGCATTAGAAGCGGCCGGTGTTAAAACTGTACGTTCTTTAGCTGAGATTGGTTCAGCACTTAAAGAGAAAACAGGTTGGTAAGCTAACGCTTAATAATTTGTAACTCTTAATAAAAACCCGCTAACTAGCGGGTTTTTTTATTTGTTTATTCTTATTATTTCGCTTAATAGTGCATCTATTTCAGGAATGAAACTAACTTGATTTAGGTTGGGTAACTCTTCATTTTTTCTTATTTGGTCATGTAAAAATGAATCACTAATATTTCTTAAAGAATCTTGTAATTTTTTCATTAGTTTTTTGAATGATGTATTGCCTTTATAGTTATTAGCTACCTCTATAAAATTTTTACATTCAAATAGTGGAGGTATATGATCTATGAACGCCCTAACGAGAATACCTACTGTGAAGTACATATTATTTTGGTATGCTAAATTTATTTGGTTAAGAATTTCAATTGCCTTAGAAAAATCAAATCTTTCACTTTTTATCAGCTGAATTTTATTTATTCTGTCAATTGATATGTAATTTGTACCTGTAATGGTCAACTAAATCTGTAGAGTATTTAAGCCACTTTTTTCAACTCATTCAATTTCTGATGGGGTGTCATATAGTTAATCCCTGAATGACGTCTTCTGTAATTATAAAATTGAATATAATTATCAACTTCATTTACTACCGATTGATGATTTATAAAACTAATATTGTTTAGTCGTTCGGTCTTTAAACTTCTAAAAAACCGTTCCATTACTGCATTATCCCAACAGTTTCCTCTACGGCTCATGCTCGCTGTCATCTGGAATTTAGCTAATAGATTTCTAAACTCAAATGCTGAGTATTGAACACCTTGATCAGAATGGAACATTAACAAGTTAGTCTTTGGCTTCTCACGTTTTATCGCATTCATTAAGGCATCTTTCGCTAATTGAGCATTAGGTGATTGTGACATGGCATAACCAACAATTTCTTTCGTCGATAGATCGAGTACACAAGCTAAGTAACTCCAACCTTGGTGTGTTGAAATATAGGTAATATCACCCACCCAATGTGTATTGTTATTTTCAGGATAAAACTCTCGCATGAGTAAATTTGGAGCGTATTTATGCTCCTGCCCTGCGTTTGGGTAGTAATGTCTTTTCTTTGGCCGTATTGCCACTACATTGACTTTTACCATTAAACTCGCTGTTTTATGCAGTCCTACCTTATGGCCACGACCATTGAGTTCAGCTTGAATTCTACGCTTGCCATAACTATTGCGAGACTCATTCGAGATAGCTTTAATCATGGTGATAATGTTTATGTCGACTAAGTTTGGTAGCACCGACTTGTAATAATAACTACTCACAGACGTTAAATACACCGCATAATTCGGTCACACTATATTTTACACATGCTTTCTTCATGTCTTTTATTAGTTCAAGTTTTGATTGTCGCGTATGAAGAAAGCGGTGGCCTTTTTTAATATTTCGTTATCCCTTTGTGCTCGTTTTAATTGTTTTTCTAGGGATTGGATACGTTGTTGATCTGGTGTTAAGGCTGAAGTACCCTCAGGTGTATGGCCTGATAGTTCCAATTTATATTGTCTCTTCCATCGAGCAACAGCAGAAGAACAAGCACCTGACATCGTTTGAATTTGGTTGTAGGTGTAGTTTTCTTCAACCATTAATTTCGCATATTCAAGCTTCAGTGCAGGACTGATTGTTATTTTTTGCTTTCTAGTCATTTTGATACCTTAGGTTTTGCCTATTTTAAGCTATAAACCTCTACAGTTTCATTAGACCATTACAGGAAGACTAGGCGTTAATACTCACTCAATCGGTAGAGACATTAACAAGACAGTTGCATTACATAGTATATTGTTTGATAATAGTAATCATTTGTATTTGTAAATTTACCTTTATTGGGTAAAAGGAGTTTTCCGTGTCAAGCGCGCAAATGCTTAACCAAAAAGTTAGCCAAGCGATTGCTAATAAGGAAATCCATAACCTCTATAGTGCTCATCATGGTTGGTTACAAAACTGGCTTGGTTTTAAACTAGGCAATAGCCATGATGCGGCCGATATTGCCCATGATACCTTTTTAAAATTACTCACCGGTCGTCGTAAACTCAACGAATTAGGCAATGAGCCTCGTGGTTTACTTACTCATATTGCTCGCCATTTAGTGATTGATCACTGGCGACGACAAAATGTTGAACGTGCCTATATAGAGGTAATTGCGCAATTACCTGAAGCAGAAACCCCTTCACCTGAAATGCGTTTACTTATTCTTGAAGCATTACAACGTATTGAAGCCATGTTAAATAACTTGCCTGCGCTTACGCGTGAAATGTTTTTGTTAGCACAACTAGACGGTTTTATTTACGCAAAAATAGCAGAACAAAAAAGTATATCCTTAACAACGGTTAAGCGCCACATGAGTAAAGCTTTTTTAGCTTGCTTACAATTAAATTAGGTAGAAACATGGCTGTTATAAATATTATAAAAATGGGTAATAATACAGCGTGATGCAAAACAGTGATCTTAATCACGCCAATTCAAACTCAAACTTAAGTTTGAACTCAACGATCAACTCAGAAATTCTCGCTGAAGCCGCCGATTGGCTAACCCATTTGCAATCTTGTGAGTTTACCGAGCAAGATCACACTAAATTAAAGCAATGGCAACAACAAAGCACCATGCACCAAGCTGCGTGGCAACGTGCTGAAAGTGTATTAGGCACCTTTAATAAAGTGCCTGCTTTGCTTGGCCGTAATACGTTATCGCAAGCTGATAATATCAGTCGCCGCCATGCGCTAAAAACGTTTGCCTTGGTATTAATGACAACGCCGGCACTTTATCTCACCTATCAACAAAAACCATGGCAAGAATGGCAAGCAGATTTACGTACAAATACTGGCGAACGACTATCAAAAACTTTATCTGACGGTACGCGTATCGTCTTAAATACGAATACCTCATTAAACATCGCGTTTTCAGCAACCGAACGCCGTATAACACTACTTGAGGGCGAAATATTAATAACCACAGGTAATGAATCTATCAATGAGGTGTTAACGAATAAAAATAGTAGCCAAACACACACAACTAAACGACCCTTTATCGTTAGTACCTCGCAAGGTAATATGCGGGCTCTTGGTACGCGATTTTCTGTACGTCAGCTAAAAGGTGATCGAGAAAACTTAACCCAACTGTCTGTTTTTGAAAGCGCAGTAGAAATTACACCCGCTAATACGCAAAATAAAGTGGTTGTGCAATCGGGTGAGCAACGGTTATTCAGTAATACCAACATTCAAGCGGCTCAACCCATTAATGAAGACGCATTACTTTGGGAAAAAGGCATGCTACTCGCTAAAAATATGCCTTTAGGTGAACTTGTTAATGAACTAAGTCGTTATCGCAGCGGCATATTACGGTGCGATGCTAAGGTCGCTAATATCATTGTTTCAGGGGCATTTAATATTAATAACCCTCAAGTTAGCCTCGATTTATTAGAAAAAACCTTACCTATAAAAATCAGTGGTATCACACATTGGTGGCTAACAGTAAAAGCCAAATAACCTCAATTGAAGTGAGCTGAGCCGAATTGAATAGAGCTAAATTTAACTGAAGCTGGACTGAGCCAGAGCTAAATTAACCTTCGTTTTATTTTATTCAACTTAATCATAAAAAAAGTGACACCTTTTTCGTACTCGTTCGGTGTAGTTAATGAAAGCATTTTAACACTTACATTAATCGTTTATTGAAACGAACTTACACCCTGAAATTCACACCAACGAGAGGTAACATGAAAAATATCCAGACAACAAAAACACTTAATTCAAGAACAAACAAACCTAAACTATTATCTTTAAGCATCGCGAGTATATTGAGTACAGCGCTTTGTGCAACAAACTTATTACCGGCCAATGTTTATGCTGCTGAGCAACGTATTAACGCTAACCAATACAACGTTTCAATTTCAGCAGGAAAACTTAGCGATGCATTAGCTGAATTTGCCGCGAACGTTGGTGTGTCGTTATCCTTTGAACCCAAAATGTTAGCTGATATTAACAGCCAAGGTTTACAAGGTATCTATACCGTAAAGTCGGGATTTTCTAGCTTATTGGCAAATACAAATTATGAATTAGTGAGTAAGGGCGAAAGTAACGGTACAAGTAAAAATAAAAGCAGTTATTCAATACAAAAAATTAAAAAGATTGAAACACTGCCAAAAACGACGATTAACGATGAAGAAACGGCTCTGCAGCAAAGACAAAAATCGTCTAACAGCAAGATTTTTGTTGATCAAGCCCAGATTAAACGTTTCAATGATGTTACTACTGGTGACGTACTTCGACGCTTACCCGGTGTTTTATTTGGAGGCTCTCCAGGAGAAAATAAAGACGTTAATATTAGAGGGCTTGATAAAGAATATACCCAAGTATTAATTAACGGCCGACGTATTCCTGGTGGCGGAAAAGATCGTCAATTCGAAGTTGATCAAATACCTGCTCAGCTCATTGAACGTATTGAAATTATTCGTGCGCCTACCGCTGATATAGATGCACAAGGCATTGCGGGTACCATTAATATTATATTAAAAAAAGCGCCAACCACTCCTTTGTTAACAGTTACCGCTGGTGTTAGTAAATTACAAGATGGGAAAACTAACCCTAATCTTAATGTGACTTACGGAGGACAAAAAGAAGATGTTGGTTACTTGCTTAATTTTAATGTGCAGCAAAGACAATATCTTGAAGCTGATGAAGCCTATTCTTTTAATACTGATGGTAGTGTGGATGAATCTGAACAAAAAAGCGATAACAAGCAATATGATGAATTACAATTTTCATCAAGTATTAACTGGGAAGTGAATAAAAACAATCAACTATTACTAGAGCCTTTAGTTTTACTTTCAAATGAAAATAAAACTAAAAAATCACAAGATTTCACAAGTGATGGTAGCAGTGACGGTAGAGAAGTTGAAGACGAAAGTAAACGGCGTTCAAATTTGGCATTATATGGCCAATGGAATCACCAATACGGCACAGGTAATGAACTCACAGTTGGTTTAAACATACAAGAGAGTAATGATGCGAAAAAAGAATTTACAACGGAATATAAAGCTGATGATTCTTTAGATAAAACCGCAAATAAAATTGAAGATAA
>Ga0308021_10000776_pt1 | contig 14688 bp, 12 predicted proteins | sample Neamet351_FD_201296 | JGI IMG/M metagenome (GOLD analysis project Ga0308021, IMG submission 201296) | Marine microbial communities from water near the shore, Antarctic Ocean - #351 | ecosystem: Environmental > Aquatic > Marine > Unclassified | place: Southern Ocean | collected 2014-10-02
AGACAACTAGCTAAGATGACTAGGAAGTCTTTAGCTTATGCATTAGAAGGACAGCCTGTAAAGATTAAGATGGCTTTGGATATATTGTTTGATGAAGACCCAAGAGCTTACATAGATGCAATAGCTAAACTAATGAACTATGCTATGCCTAAACTATCATCAACAGAGATTAAGAGGGACTCAGAAACTAAGATTGAGATTAACTTAACTGAAGGAGCAACACTTGAAGATATTAAACGGCAGATTAGAGGACTTGAAGATGCAGAAGATATTGACTATACAGAATTAGATGACTAAAAAAGCATTACTGAGGTTTGCGCTAGAAAAGAAACTATGTGAGATGAGCTTCTATGAGTTCTTTCAAGCAGCGTGGATTGTAGTAGAACCAGCAGTACCATTATCTACTAACTGGCATCATAAGTATATATGCGACTTACTTCAAGAAGAATGTGAGAGAGTGATAGCTCAGAAGCCTAAAGATAAAGATATTATCATTAATGTTCCCTTTAGGAGTACGAAATCATTGATAGTAACTGTTATGTTTCCTGTATGGGCTTGGATAAGGTCGCCTAAGTTAAGATTCATTACCTCGTCATACTCTGCAACTCTATCTATTGAACTAGCAACTAAGAGTAGAGATATTATATTTAGTGATTGGTTTAAGAGAAGGTGGGGAGATGTATTCCATATTAAGAAAGACCAGAACTTAAAAGAGAGATACGAGAACAACTTTGTAGGAATGAGGAGAGCAACATCAGTAGGTGGAACTGTTACTGGGCAAGGTGGGGACTTTTTGATAGTGGATGACCCCTTATCACCACAGATGGCTAGTTCTGCAACAGAAAGAGAGAACGCTAACGAATGGTATAGGACTACATTCTACTCTAGGCTTAATCAACCTGATATTGGAGTGAGGATTATAATTATGCAAAGAGTACATGAGGAAGATTTGACTGGATTTCTTTTAAGCAAAGAAACTAGGTTAAAGTATAAACATATCTGTATTCCTGCTAAAAGTGGTTATGGTAATATCAAACCAGCCTATTTAGAGGAGTTTTACGACAAAGATACTGGATTATTCTGGGAAGATAGGTTTAGTCAGAGTACATTAGATGATTATAAGAGTGCATTAGGTAGTTATGGCTATGCTGGACAACTACAACAAACACCCACACCACTAGATAGTGGAATGATACATAAGGATTGGTTTAAGATTGATAGATTTAGGGTTGATGATTCTGTAGTTAATTTCGTTATTGACCCTGCATATACTGCTGACCAAAAGAATGACCCATCTGCATTACTCGCATATACCTATAAAGATAACAAATGGCAGATAGTGGACTGTGTTAATGTGTACAAAGAGTTTCCAGAACTAGTAAAATTCATTCAACAATGGGTAACTAAGAATGGATATACCAATAGAAGTAGAATATATGTAGAACCTAAAGCATCAGGTAAGTCTATTGTTCAAACTCTAGTCAGAGAAACAGGACTTAATGTAAAAGAAGATAAACCACCAACTAAAGACAAAGTAGCAAGAGTAAGTGATGTTAGTGCATCTTTAGAAAGTGGCAGGGTTAGTATCTTAAATGGTGATTGGAACGAGGACTTCTTAGACCAACTAGCTAAGTTCCCAGCAGCTAAACATGACGATATGGTGGATTGCTTAGTAATGGCTGTTAATAAGGAGATTTGGAGTGGTGGCAGTAAGATATTATATTTCTCATAATAATTTTCAGTTTGTTGGAAAACTGTGAAAGTATTTCATAGTTAAATTACTATTTTTGCGTAGTTTTGATTAATTGCTAAAAAATTATCAGATAATTATGAAAAAGAAAGATATACTTTACTTAAACGCAGGTCATCAGCAGGTTGTTGAGGTACTTATGGAAGATGTTAAGAAAATAATGTATTATGCGACAGAAGATGAAATTGTAGGTAAATATCAGGACTTCTTAGACATACTTGATTCTGTTTATCTTTATTCCAATAACTTTCATGATACAACGCTAAAGGTTGAGGGTGATAATGGAGTGATGGCTGAATTTATCTTTCTAATACCAAATATGCTATTCTATACAGCTATTGGATTTATAACTGGATTAAAAACAAATGTAAATTCAGAAAATATGCTTGTCCATTTAGAAAAGATTGGCAGCTTATGTGAGAACGCTACAGGAGAATTAGCAGATGTCCTTATAGACGCTACTGATAAAAAGAAGATATTAGAGGATATGCTAGAGAGTGAAACGATTAAAAACTAAGATATGGTAGAAATTAAGATAGAAAACAACTCATACGAGATTCCAACAGAGTGGAAAGACATTACCTTGAGGTATTGGTGTGGATTATACACAATTATCAGTCAATATACTAAAAGAGATGAGGAGGGTAATGTTATTGAGGCAGAACACTCAGAAGTAGAGCTATTGAAGATGAATAGAGATATATTTATGTATCTAACAGGGCTTACTCAAAATGAGATGAACAGACTTGATGTAGATAGCGTGAATGAGGCTGTAGCTACATTTTCCAGTCTTTTAGAAGAATACAAGCCTAAAGGGATAGAAAAGTTTGAATTAGATGGTGAGGAGTACTTATTTCCAAAAGAATTTCTAAGAAGAAACACATTTGGTGATTATATTGAATCTACTCACTTAGATAGTACTATAGAAATAATGAAACATGGAAGGTTTGATGTATTGCCTGAGCAGATGGCAATATTATGCAATAGAGCAGGTGAGGAATATGATGATGATGCAATACCAGCAAAGACTGAAAAGTTTAAAGAATTAAGTATGGATTTCGTTTGGGAGTTCAGTTTTTTTTTGACAATGCAAAGCGTAAAATTAACTCGGACTTTCCAAATGTTTTTGGAGAAAACAGAAGGGGAAGTGGAGGTGGTAAAGGTAGAGTCTCTACAGTTGGACTCTACAATAGATTCATAAAGCCTTATGGGTGGCTTAATAGTCTATATATGGTGGCAGAGAAGGGGATATTTAGAATAGAAGGTTATAATGACATTGATAGCGTGAAAGAAACAAATTTATATAAAGTATTAACTTACCTTAGCTATAATACTGCTAAAAACGATTATGAAATTGCTGTACAAGAAAAGATACACAATAAAAACAATATAACACAATAATAATGGCAATAACAAGACTAACAGATATAATAACTGTATTTGACAGCAAATGGACTTATGGAGATGTAAAATTTGGATATGATGGAGAAGTAAATCAAGACCACGATACTCAGTACCCATTAATGCTAGTTAATCCACCAGAATCAATAATACCAGATATATATGATGGTAGAGAGGAGTATTCATTTGAAGTAAACTTCTACAATCTATATTCACAGGCAGCTCAATCAGTAGTAACACTACAAAAGAGATGGGATAATTTACAAGACTTATCTAACGAATGGATGGATATGGTTCTTAAAAACTACCAAGATGTAACTGTAGAGGCATATCTTAATGATGAGAGTATTGAGATTGAGAGAATTAAAGATACGAATAACGATAAGTTAGTTCAAATAAAGTTAGTATTCACAATGAGTGCATTTACTAAGTGTTTTAGACCAGTATCTAACTATCCATCAGACTTTGCAGATTTAGTGGTATGGCTAAGGGCAGATAGTGGAGTAACATTTGATATACCAACAAAAAGAGTTAGTGCTTGGAGTGATAGTTCAGGTCTGGGTAATAATGTAGCTCAATCTATTAAAATTACCCAACCACTAAGGTATGGATATGGAGGGCAGAATGATAAATCGTATTTTAGTTTTGATGGTGTTAATGACTCTATGCGTTCAAATAGCAACTCCCCTATAACAACAGACTTTACTATTTTTGAGGTAAGTAAGATTGATTCTAATAGTGAGAATGTTTTTGGATGGAATAATGGAGCTGCTTCTATATCAATAGGTACTGATGCTAATGGATATTTTTCCACATTAGTAAGTGATGGTGTAATTTCATTAAGTAAAAATACTGGAGTTGTTAATATAGGGAGTAATCATATTGGTATATTAAAAAAGAGTAATGAAAGTATTGATTTAGAGTATTATGATGCATCTAACTCTATAACTAGAACATATAATGACTCAGATTTTGATAATTCATATCCTTTCAATACAGCTAAGTTTGATATTGGCTTAATTAATGCATCACAATTTCTTAGAGGACAATTACAGGAAGTTATAATCTATAACAGAGCATTATCAAGTAATGAAATTGCTGATGTTAGGGGTTACTTAAATTTAAAATATAAAATATATTAAGATATGGCAAATTATTTAGGAGCAGTAGAGTGGGGAATAGTACCTTCTAACGGTGACAGTAGTAATCTAGCTACAATGAGTTGGGATTATAGGAATAATATCTTAAAGAGTGCTAATGACCAAATAAGGTATCAGGTTCAATGGATGAGTACTGGTTTAAATGAAGGAGTTGAGCCTAGTGCTGATAATTACCTGAATGGAAAGGGAGATATTGTTAATGTAATATTTACAATTGAAACAACTATAGATGGTTCAAATTGGAATACAATAGGAATAATAAAGAAGTCAAGAGATATTGCTAATAAGAGATATGCAACTGGAACTCAACCTTCAGGTCATAGATTCACTATAGATATTAGTCAATTAGTTGCCGACCAACTATCGTATAGTTTATGTCCAATCAATAAAGGTACTTGGCAAAGTAATTATTATGGAGGAATGAATGGAGGATTAACAATGCAAGATAATGTTATTGGAGGGTCTGGTGCATCAGGTAACGCTATAAGTCAATATAATGTTTCTGACAATGGTACTTTTACAAAGATTAGGATTTCTGCAGAGTTTGATATAATTAATTTACAAGGGCAGATAATTACTTCTAGTAATAAGCTTTCTTATGCTCCATATATAACAGCAATAAACTCAGTAAACCAATTTGAGAAAGACAGTACTTATTATAGTAATTCATACGCAATATCTGAGAGTGATTCTACAAAATACCAATTTTTAACAAGATGTCCTAATTGGTCAGATGGAAGTATAGTTGAAGATTTCAAAAAACCAGTAAGGATAGATGACCAAGCAGAGTGGCAGCAATTCTTCATATATAGAAATGACTCAAAAGATATTAGAGGGGTTGGGCTAGGTGATGGCGTTGGAGCTACTGCAATTAAAATAGTTACTTTTGAGGCTGATGGGAGTAATAATACGTTTTATGTAAGAGATTTTGAGGATAATTTAGTTACTGTTATTTCTAATTATTATACAAGGCAAGTAAACGAACAAGACCAAATGTTTGTTCAAAATGTATCACCAGACTATATTATAAATAGTGGTAATGTTTATGAAGTAGATAATGATAGGTTTCAAGCACCAGCTAGTAATTATCCTTATTGGAATACTTATACTGGAGACACAATAACAAGTGATACTATTTACTACCAAGCGTATTTAGTTAAAATAGGAATGTGGAGTCCTAATAATGAAAGGAGGGTTTCAAAAATATATAATTATCAAATAGATAGAGAAAGCGAAAACATACCATACGGATTTGTTAGGTTTCATTGGTTAAATTCATTGGGTGGTATTGATAGCTATACTGCAAAAAGAGATGTAGTCGAAGGACTTACTATTAACAGAGATGTGATTGAAAGAAAGAGTGGTGATAGAACTTGGTATCAAGCTGATTCTTGGGCTACTAATAGTACAGAGGCATTGGTTGCAAATTCTTCACAAGGTAATGATTCTTATATTTCAGACACTATGAGAGGAGGAGATATATATAAAGGAGGGAGAGAGGTATCAGGAGTAAACGCTGATAGAGTTCAGAGTGTATATACTGAGCCATTAAACAAATCTGTTTCTAAATGGTTAGAGGAGTTAATATTATCTCCTAATGTATGGATAGAAATGGACACAGCTGCAACCGCTAAAGGCAACTCATCAAATCCATACCTAAGACCATCAACAAAAGGATATATACCTGTTATTATTACTAATAGTGATATTGAAACTGTTAATCAATCAGAAGGTTTGGTTAAATTTAATATTGAATATACTTTAGCTCATAAAGTACAAACACAAAGAAACTAATATATGTCAGTAAAAATTGAGATACTAGATTATGTTTATACTGATAGCACCAATACTGTTATTGATTGGGATAAGAGTATAGTAGGAGAATTAGATGTAACTGACCATTCTGACTTCCCATTAGCTTTGACATTTCAGATTTCAGACTTTAAAGACTTAACATCAACAAGTGGAGATTATAGTAAGACATTTAAAATACCTGCAACTAAGAATAATAATAATCTACTTAAACACTTATACATCCCTAATGTAATCGTTGATAATAAAGTAACTAATAAGAAATCTTGCAGAATACTTTTTAATGGGCTATATTCTTTAGTTGGTTTAATTCAAGTTGATGGAGTAGGGGGATATGGTGAAACTGCTTCTTATTATAATTGTGTGTTCTTTGGTAGTAATTTAAGTTGGGCAAGTGATATTCAAGATACTTATATGGATGCTATAGATTGGGGTAGTGATGGTAAAAACCTAACCTACAATAAAGATAGTATTGTTGCCACTTGGCAACATACTGATAGTGATAATGCATCTAATTCACCTATAGTTTATCCAATAACATCTTATGGAGATTATAATGAATTAGGGGAGGTAGGCACAATACAACTTTTAGACACTAAATATGGAGCAGGGAATACAGCTTGTACTTCTTGTTTAGGGTATGATGGTTTTCACGACCATAAAGTTAGTTATGGAACTCCACCACCAGTATCTGATTGGCGACCATCAGTATTCGTTAAAACAACATTAGATAAGATATTTAATAAGATTGGATATACAATAAGTTCAACTTTTATGGACACTCCTATGTTTAAACAGTTAGTATGGTTGTTACCTAACTTTAAATACAATAATCCTAGCAATATGTTTAAGGTATATTCTTATGGTAATCACTTTACAGGAGAAGGGTATATATCAACAGGAACTGCATCAGCAACATCAGGGAACACTACTGTAACCTCATCTTCTATTCTAAACTTTAATAATGCAGGTGTTGATTTTGTTTTAAATACTAATACTGATAATACAGGGTGGGATTTAGCAACAGGAATATTTACTGCACAAGAGTATGGATATTACACAATTAAATTAGATGATTTCGGTATATATTGGGATAACTTATCTGGTTCTTCTATAGGTACATCCTCTTTAACTACAGTAAATTTTGTAGTCTTACATTTACAAATTCAAACAGTAGGTCAAGTCAGTTGGAATGTTATAGCTTCTAGTTCACCATTTTCATTCACAGCTAGTACCAATAATAACACTATTAATGGAACTATTAATTTCGGTGGATTTCAAGATTATAGATTCCTTAACAATGGAGATAAATTAAGAGTAATATCTGTAGTGGGAATATCAAATAATGCAGGGTCGGCACATCCTACAAGTATAGACTTTAACTACTTTGGCTCATCAACACCAACATCAGCAACACAATCTAGTAGTGCTAATGGAGTGTACACTATTGCAATTAACCCTGAAAATGTTGAGTATGGACAGACTTACAATTTAACTGATGTAATAAATCCTGACTATAAGCAAATAGATTTCATTAAAGGTATCGCTCACGCATTTAACCTACAGATGACTACTGATGAAAGCACAAAGACAATAAACATAGAGCCTTTTGATACTTTCTACAAACCTTATGGAGATGCAATAGATTGGACTTATAAGTTAGATAGAAGTAATGAGATAAGTGATAAGTGGCTTGAAAGTGATTTAAAAAGAACTTTAGTATTTAAGTATAAGAGTGATAATAAGGATTTAAAGGTTAAGCGTAGGTCAGAGAATTTCTTTTTTGATATACAGGATGAGTACCCATACAGAGAGATATTACCTGATACATTTAAGAAGGGAGATAGTACATTTGAAAATCCATTCTTTGCTGGTACTTTTAACGGAAAGGATATAGATACTACATCAGGTGTAGAGATTGATACTGCTTTTTCTGCTATTTTATGGGATGATGTTTTCAATACCACTGATTTACCAAGACCAGACAAAGGATATTATTTCTTACCAAGATTATTATATTGGAATAAATATTCTCCTCCTGCTACATCACAATTTAATTTAACAGTTAAGAGAGCAATAGTACAAACTTGGAGTTCAAATACAGAACTGATAGCAGCTGACGCTAGTTTGATTGGCACTACTGCTCTTTCAGGTATATATCCACAAGCAACAATGCTAAACAGAGATAGCACTACAAGTCCTAACTTAGCTTATGGAAATGCTTTGGTAAGGGATTATGATGATGCTACTGGTGTTTATACTGCCTATAGTTCAGGTAAGGGTTTATACGATACATATTATAAAAATATGATTGAAATGTTAAAGAGAAATCCAAGATTAAGAACAGTATCTATAGCTTTAAATATAACTGATATTGTTAATTTAGACTTTACAAAATTAGTTTATATAGATGGTGTTTACTGGAGGATAAATAAAATTATAGATTATAAGCCTAATCAGAATAGTTTAACTAAAGTAGAATTAATAGAGTGGTTTCAGATGGGTGTTTTCGCAGCAACAGCACCTTCTTTTGGTGGTACTGGAATGTCATATAATTGGGGTTATTCATGGGATAGTAATTATAATTGGGGACTTTAAATAAATAATATGAAAATAAGTACACAGCAAATAACAGGTAGAGGTATAGCACAGCAAAGTGGATTGGAAACATTCTCTAGTATAACAAACTATACTGGGGATTATGTGAATTTTGGAGATGCTTTTGACTATGGTAATCAACTATCTTCAGATACTAATTATGCAACAACCACAGCAACACCTCATATTAGTGCTTTAGATGGTAGTCCTCCATCTGTCATCAATAAATGGTATAGATACTATTCTTCTGGGGTTTTATACACTAATGCAGGTTCTGCAACAAGTAGTAAGGGTTACTTCTCTCTACCATCAATACTTACTGGGGGATTACCTTCTTATTGTGGTATGTATCAAAAATTATTATTAACTACAGGGAAAGAATATAAAGTAAGACTTCAAACGACTTTTGATATTGCTATTGGTACTTTGTATATCAATACATACACTCCATCTTCAGGTAGTTATATATTAACATCAACAACATCAAAACTATTACCCAATACAAGTGGTACTTTGGGATTCGTAGAATCAACATTTACAGCTCAATCAGGAAATGATATTATTCTGATTTATGCTACAACAACAGAAGCATCTTCTCAGGATTTATTAATATCAAATATATCAATACAAGAAAAACAAGAATATTTAACACCTGTTTATGCTACTGATATGTGGGGTAATGCACATAAAGTATTAAGAGTAGCGGCAGACCAAATAATATCAGATGATTAAACTTAAAAATACATTAAAACAATTAGGGAGTATTGGTGTAATGCTTAGGAAGGGACTGCAAGATGAACTTAAATCACAGAAACACAACGCTACAGGTAGGTTGAGTAGAGGTCTTAGATATGAAGTAAAGAATAATATTTTAAATGTATCTTCATCTGTTGATTACTGGAAAGCAGTAAATAATCCAAAGTTTGCTAATAAAACAAACATAGACACGATAAAGAGATGGGTAATTAATAAAGGAATACCATTATCGGCAGCAGCATCAATACTGAGAAAATTGAATAACAAAGGATATGGGAAGCCTTATGTTTATTGGACAGAGGGTAATTCAATAAATAGAACAGACTTTGCAGGACATACTGCTAGGAAGTTTAAAGATAAGATAGTTTCAAAGTTAGCACCATCAATAGGTAAAGATGTAGCAGATATGATTTCATCACAAATAAGAAAAAATAAATAATATGGCAACGAATACAGAAAAGGTAGTAGTTCAGGTAATAGTAAAAGGTGGTAAGCAGTTAGATTCTTTAACGAAGAAAACAGGAGCTGCTTCTAAAGGTGCTGGAAAACTAACCAAACAATTCGCTAAAATGGCTGCAGGTATGTTCGCTGTCGCTACTGCATTTAGAGTGATAGGACAAGCTATAAGTGGTGCAATAAAAACATTTACTGCATTTGAATTTCAAATGGCTAAGGTTAGGGCAATATCTGGAGCTAGTGATAAAGATTTTAAAAAATTATCTAAAACTGCTCAACATTTAGGTAGAACTACATTCTTTACAGCAACACAAGTAGCAGAACTTCAAACTAATTACGCTAAATTAGGATTTACAACTAAAGAGATTTTAAATGCTCAGGAAGCTACATTATTACTAGCAACTGCAACAGGTAGTGATTTAGGTAGGGCAGCTATAGTGGCAGGTGCAGCAGTTAGAGGGTTTGGCTTAGATGCTAGTGAAACAAAAAGAGTAGTTGATGTAATGACACTTTCATTTAATTCATCTGCTTTAGATATTGAGAAGTGGCAAACTTCTATGACTAAGGTAGCTCCTATTGCTGCAGGTATGAATATTGAGATAGAAGATACTGCTGCTATTATGGGTACTCTTACAGATGCAGGTATTGAGGCTTCTATTGCTGGTACATCTATGAGAAATATATTCTTAAAGATGAAGGACTCATCATCTGATTTATCTAAGTTCTTGGGATTTACTGTAAATAGTTCTGTTGATTTAGCTGAAGCATTAAAGAAGTTAGGTACTGCTAGTGATAAAACTTTAGATGGACTTGTTAATATTAGACAGGTTGCTGCTTTTAGTGTAATGGTTAGAGGTGCTAAACGAGTAGAGAAATTAACACAAGAGTTAAGAAATGCTAAAGGTGCTGCTGAAGAAGCTGCTAGTATTATTGGAGACACCTTAGAGGGTGCTTTCAAGAGATTATCTTCCGCAACACAGGGATTAGCTATAAAACTTACTGCAGACTTAGGTGGAGGATTACAAGATATGGTTGATGGTTTTGCTAATTTTATCAATAAACTTACTGATTCTTCAAAAGCTATTGCAACTACTATAAGAGTTATAGTTAAACTAATTAAATGGTTTGGAGCTATGGCTCTTGGTATAAAACTTTATAGTGCAGCTATGTTAGCGTCTGCAGCGACAACAGGTGTATTTAGTAGAGCATTGCTTTTAGCTAGAATAGCAGCAACAAAATTTACAACTGCTATAAATTTCTCCAGCGCAGCAATGAAAAGGTTTTTGATTGGTAGTGTTGTTGGTATTATAGTTTTAGGATTAACAGAACTTGCTGCTAGTTTTATATTTGCTGGAGATTCAGCAGAAGATGCTGCCGACTCAACCGATACTCTTTTAGATTCATTAAGGAAAATAGCTAAAGAAGAAAAAGCACGAAATAATTTTAATCAGAAAGCATTAGCCAAAGATATAGTACAGGGAGAGAAAGATTTGAAAGTAAAAAATAAAGTTATTGATGCTTTCGAAAAAGCTCTAGCAAAAAATGAAGAAACAGCTAAAAAGACATCATTAACGAAAGAGTTTGCTATAAAATTAGATGATGAAATAATATCGCAGAGGGAATATCTTATTGAGTTAGAAAAAAAGAAGAATAGAATAGAGTCAAATAATGCTCAGATTAGACAGCACACTCTACAAAAAGAACTTGATAATGATATTAAAGCAGAAGAAGATAGAAATGCAAAAGCAGTATTTTCTGCTAAAAACAGATACATAACTAATAAAGACAGCAAAAAAGTATTTGATAAAAATATAGAAGCACTTGAGATAACACACTTAGCTAATATGATTGCTGTCAATAAGAAGCATAAAGAAAATTCAGTAGAATTGGAAGGTGAATTATTAGATTTAAAAATAAAAGCACACGATAGTGAGATAATAACATTTGAAGATGTACAAAAAAGAATTAAAAAAGATAAAGATAGTGCATTACTTTCTGAAAATAAAAGAAATCTAAAATTCATTCAAGATGATTCTAAGACAAAAGAACAGCAAGAGAAAAATGCAAAAGAACACTCTGATAAGATAATAGAAATAGAAACATCTTCTTTTAATGCTCAGATAATGAACGCTGAGGTATATGGAGTTGATAGAACTTTAATAGAACAATCGTTTGTTGATTTTCAATTAGCAAATATAGATGCCGTTGCTCAGAAACAAAAAGAAGCTGATGATAAAACATTAGAGTCTGCAAAAATATCATCTGAGCAGAAAATGGAAGCAATAAAGATAGCGTCTGATGCTATCTTAGCAATAATGGGTCAAAATTCTGATAGACAATTAAGTCAAGAGTCAAAAAAATTAGAAGAACAGAAAGACTCTGGAATTATAACACAAGAGGAATACGAGAAGCAAGTTGAGGTTATTCAAAGAAAAGCATTTGAGAGAAAGAAAAGACTAGATACTGCTCAAGTTATTATTGATACGGCAATGGCAGTAGCAAAGATAGAGTTAAATGCAGCAGTACTGGCTAGTAATCCTCTTACTTGGCTTTTTGCAGGTGGAGCTTTAACTCAGTTGGCGATTGCTATTATAGCTGGAGCTGCACAAATAGCAGTAATACAGAATCAGCAGTTCGCTAATGGTGGAATGATAGAGGAATTTGCTAATGGAGGAATGGTGCAAGGTAAATCACACGCACAAGGAGGTGAGAAGTTTGCAGTAGGAGGTAGAGTAGTTGAATTAGAAGGGGGTGAGGCTGTTATAAATAAAAGAAGCACATCAATGTTCTCTAGTCAATTATCTGCAATGAACGCAGCAGGAGGAGGTGTTAAGTTTGCTGATGGAGGATTACTTAATCAACCTTCATTCTCCCAACAACAATTCAATGCATTAGGACAGAATCAGATGATGGGTGCAATGGGAGGTTCAAGTAAGGTAATAGTAGTTGAGGCGGATATTACGGATAGTCAAAATACTGTAAGTGTGATACAATCTCAAGCAACAATATAATAATTTAAAAAGTAAACAAATGTTTGTTGATAAAAAAACCAAATTAGAAAGATTAGATGTATGTAAAAGTTGTAGTTTTTACCGAAACTTTTTACTGTTAAAGACACCTAAGATAAGTAGAGGTGCAAGGTGTGCTTCTTGTAAGTGTTTCCTAGATGCAAAGACATCATTAACAAAAGAGTTTTTTGGTAAGTGTCCAGAAAATAAATGGTAAAATTATATATATGAATTTCAAAGAAATCGCTGCTAATTACAGCAAGAACAAAAGAAAGATGATGACTGATGCAGTTATCAAGAACAAAAATCATCAAAGAAACTTCCCAACCTATCAAGCAACTTCATTAAACTTAATGTTTGCTGAGTGGCATTTATTGTTTCCTGCCAACAAGCAAAGTATTAATTGCACTTCTTGTAGAGGAGCAGTATGTAAGTTTTGGGAAATGATGGTAGATGAATGGATTGAAATAGAGCAAACACCAAAAAAGAAAAATGTCCCTAAAAAAAGTAAGACAAAATAAAGTAGATGTAGTTTTTGACTTCATTGAAATTGCTGGTACTGAGTTAGAAAAGAGGTTTGGAGATAGTCCAACTAGCAAGGATATTATTAGACACCTAGCAGAGAGAGGATTAATTGAGCCTAAAAGAATTAGGAATTATATGATTATTGCTGACTTTGATAAGATGCTAGTAGGGAATGAGGGGAGTAGGACTAACACTTGGATGGACTTATCTATTAAGTATGATATAAGTGAGAGTATGGCTCAGAATATAGTCTATAAAGAGAGAATGAAGGCTACACCATCAAGTAATATAACATACTAAAAGTTTTGTAGGTAAATTGGGTAAGATTAAAAACGCTTACTTGTATTTTTGTGGCTATGAATGAAAAATGGTATAATATTAAAAATAAAGCAGGTAGCTCTACAGATGTCTATATCTTTGATGAGATTGGAATGTGGGGTGTTACTGCACAAAATTTCATATCAGATATTAAGGATTTGAAAGACACTCCAATCAACTTACGCATTAATTCTTTAGGTGGAGATGTGTTTGATGGCTTGGCTATATATAATGTCATAAAAAAGAGAACTGCTAAAACTACTGTATATATTGAGGGGATAGCTGCTAGTATCGCTACTATCATTGCTTTAGGTGCAGATGAGGTTGTAATGTCAGAAAACTCTTTATTTATGATACACAATGCTAGTGGTGGTGCAATGGGTGAGTCTAAGGACTTACAAAAGACTGCTCAAGTACTTGATAAGATTACAAGGCAACTAGCAGAGGTTTATGAGAGTAAGACAGGATTATCTCAAGAAACTATACAGGATATGATGGATGAAGAAACTTGGTTAAATGCTCAAGAAGCGTTTGACTTAGGATTCATTGACACTATCTCTGATGCTATTAAGGTAGCTGCAAAGTATGATGTTTCTAAGTTTAAGAACATCACACAAGAAGAAATTAAGAATAAATTAAGTATTAATATAAATAACAAAAAAATGACTAACGAGTTAAAAGAATGGTTCAATAGCAAGGTTGAGGAAATTGTTACTTCTGTAAAAGGAGAAGTAAAAGTTTCTGCAGATGTTGCTGAACAAACTGCGATAACTGTAAACTTAGGAGATAACGAAGAAATTACAAATAAGATTTCTGAATTTGAAGCTAAGAACATAGAATTATCAAACAAAATGTCTTTACTAGAAGAAGAATTAGTTTCTGCAAAAGGAAACAATGAAACTTT
>Ga0308021_10000779_pt1 | contig 14627 bp, 9 predicted proteins | sample Neamet351_FD_201296 | JGI IMG/M metagenome (GOLD analysis project Ga0308021, IMG submission 201296) | Marine microbial communities from water near the shore, Antarctic Ocean - #351 | ecosystem: Environmental > Aquatic > Marine > Unclassified | place: Southern Ocean | collected 2014-10-02
TTTAAAGCCAATTACAGCATCTTGATTATCAGTAAAAGTAGTATAAATTTGATTTGAAACGTTTTGATCAGGGATCCATGAAGATACAAAATAATGCTCTAACATTGCTATCCAGCCACCAGTAGTAGTAACGTTTAATTTTGCGTCTGCAATATCATCAAAATCATACTTCGCGTATCTATCTTCAGTTGTTGAATATGCTGAACCTCTATAAGTTGGCATTAATGATGAAGCACTTTCAACGAGGGTAGACTGTTTGAGTTGTGCATACATTTGAACATTAGCAACGGTTGACGTGTTATTTTTAAGTATATATTCAACGTTTACGCTATAGCTCGATTTAGTGAAAGTAAACCGTTTAGTTACTGCTAAACCTTCATCAGTCAAAAATTCTAAATTAACGACAATAGAATCGCTTTCAGCTAATTCGTAATGATTTGATTCTGTTTTATAAATAGGGCGACCAGATATAACTTGATCAATACCTTGCGCACCAATTAAGCCACTTTGTGCTACGTATTTTTTAGGGCCATTTTGCATTACAGTAAATGGAATACCGTTACCTTGTTCAGTATCAAACTGTAATAGCCTGGCATCTATAATGTCACCACCACGGGTATCAATTTTTATAGCTAAAACATCGGTATTTACAGATACAACTTGTTCAATAGGCTTTGTTGACTCTTGAACAATGCCGTTCGTTGTAGTTGATTCGGGAATATATTCGCCATTTGCATTTTGAATGGTATTCGACTGTACTATTGCTGGTTGTTCTATTATCGGGGCATTTTCTTTCTGCCATTCAGAAAATAATAGATACGTTACAACCATTAGCGCAATAAACAAAAAACTGCGTTGTGATTCCATAATGAGCTATTTCTCTTTTTTTTGTGGTGGTACGGGATCAGATCCTCCCGCATTAAGTGGGTGGCATTTTAATATACGTTTGCTCGCTAACCAACAACCTTTTATCACTCCAAAGCGATTAATTGCTTCAATAGCATAAAAAGAGCATGTCGGATTAAATCTACAGTTATTACCCAATAAAGGGCTAAGCAAGTATTGATAAGCTTTTATTAAATAAATAGCTATGCTTTGTGGCGTTGAATTATTTTTCGCCATATTTTTTCTAATTGCAGATTTATTTGTTTGTTGTCTAGTTTATCAGTACCTGACTTTACCATAACAACTATATCTATATGGGGGATATTATGTTGATTTAAACGAAAACTTTCTCTTATTAGTCGTTTAATTCTATTTCGTTGAACAGCAAGCTTAACTCTTTTTTTAGCTATAGCTAAACCTAAACGATTATGTTCATCAGGATTGTTAGTAACAAGAATTGTGATATGACTAGAACCAAACCGTAATGGTTTAGCAAAAACAGATTGAAATTGACCGGGAGTCAACAAACGTGACTCCCGATTAAACTCATAAGTAACCATGGTAGTTACTCGAACTCTACTTGATAAATCAAAATAGAGATTATGCGCTTAAGCTTGCGCGGCCTTTAGCACGGCGACGTGCTATTACTGCACGACCGTTTTTAGTTGCCATACGAGCACGAAACCCGTGGTTGCGTTTACGCTTTAATACACTAGGTTGAAATGTTCTTTTCATTACGCTAATCCGTCGGTTGATGTTGCCCCGGCAAAGTCGCCGTAAAATGAGCACATTGGTCTAAAAAAAGAGGCGGAATTATATACCTATATCTTTTACACGTCAACATGAACTATACGTGTTTTTTAAAAGGATCGTTTATTGATCTTTATTAAATATAGTATTATATCCACAGTTTCATCACACAAGGTTTTTATACGTGCGTTAAAGGGAGGATTTAGTGCTTTTTATGGGATGTTTTATTTAAAAAAACAATCTTATTTATAAATATAAAGTATATATTTATCATGTTGTTAATTGTTATTTTTAGGTTAAAGTTTGATAATTTTAAATGTCAATATTGAAGTTGTGGATAACTACGGTGATAATGCTATTTATAAAGTATTATTTTAATAGTTTCCTGTCATTTTTTATTGTTTAAATTTATTTTAATAATAAAAAAATAATGACACTCTAGGAGTTTTGGTTGGATCAATCACATTGGCAACGTTGTCTTTCTATCTTACAAGAAGAATTGCCTGCACAACAATTTAATATGTGGATTCGCCCACTTCAGTGCATTATAGACGATAATATAGTAACGTTATTTGCACCTAATCGTTTTGTTTTAGATTGGGTTAGAGATAAATATCTTAATAGATTAAATGAATTGGTTGCGTTAAACGATCCAGCTAATCCACCTATGTTACGTTTTGACGTAGGCAGTATTACTACAACTAATACTCAAGTTGCTAATAAACATGTTGTGTTTGAATCTAATTCACCTAAAAAAATTAAACCAACGGCTGATTCAAACTTACCTAAAACTGCAAATGTTCGTGTTAAATATACCTTTGATAATTTTGTAGAAGGTAAATCTAATCAATTAGCACGTGCTGCGGCATCACAAGTAGCTGATAACCCTGGTACAGCCTATAACCCCTTATTTATATACGGTGGTACAGGATTAGGTAAAACACATTTATTACACGCTGTTGGTAATGGTATTTTAGCGAATAAGCCCGATGCAAAAATTGCCTATATGCATTCAGAGCGATTTGTTCAAGACATGGTACGGGCACTACAAAATAATGAAATGGAAAAATTTAAACAATTTTACCGTTCAGTAGATGCCTTATTAATAGATGATATTCAATTTTTCGTTGGTAAAGATAGAACACAAGAAGAATTTTTCCATACATTCAATGCTTTGCTTGAAGGTAATCAACAAATAATTCTCACCAGTGACCGATATCCAAAAGAAGTAGATGTAGAAGACCGACTTAAATCTCGTTTCGGGTGGGGATTAACAATTGCTATTGAGCCTCCTGAATTAGAAACACGTGTTGCTATTTTAAAACGCAAAGCTGAAGAAAGTAATATTAACTTAGCTGATGAAGTTGCTTTTTTCATTGCCAAACGTTTACGTTCAAATGTTCGTGAGCTTGAAGGGGCTTTAAATAGGGTAGTTGCTAATGCTAATTTTACAGGCAGAGCAATCACTATTGATTTTGTTAGAGAAGCTTTGCGGGATTTACTTGCACTTCAAGATAAACTTGTCACAATTGATAATATTCAACGAACTGTTGCTGGATATTATAAAATCAAAGTTTCCGATCTTTTATCTAAAAGACGAAATAGATCGGTAGCTCGTCCAAGACAAATAGCAATGGCACTTTCTAAAGAGCTAACTAATCACAGTTTGCCTGAAATAGGCGATGCTTTTGGTGGACGAGACCATACAACAGTTTTGCATGCATGTCGTAAAGTTAAATCTTTGAGAGAAGAAACTCACGACATCAAAGAAGATTATTCAAACTTAATAAGAACGCTTTCATCTTAATTGGTCAGTTTAAATTTTTATAGGTAACAAAATGAAGTTTTCAATAAATAGGGAATTACTTTTAAAACCATTATTACTTGTTTCTGGTGCTGTCGAAAGGAAAAGTACACTACCCATTTTAAGTAATGTGCTTTTAGAAGTTAGTGGGCAGTCACTTACTTTAACAGCTACTGATTTAGAACTTGAAATGGTTTCTTATGCACAAATTGATAACCATGCAGAAGATGGGAAAATAACTATCCCTGCAAGAAAACTCTTAGATATTTGTAAAAGTTTACCTGATGATTCACTTTTAGAATTTGAATTAGTGAATGAAATTATCAAAATTTGCACTGGCCGTAGTAAATATTCACTTTCTACATTGCCTGCAGATGATTTTCCTAATATAGAAGAATGGAAAGGTGACGTTGAGTTTCAATTATTAAAATCTGAGTTTTTAAGATTAATTGAAAGCACGCATTTTTCTATGGCTAATCAAGATGTACGTTATTACTTAAACGGTATGTCTATTGAAACTGAAGGTAACGAAATTCGCTCTGTTGCTACAGACGGACACCGCCTAGCGATATGTAAAATATCAAACGAAACATTAGCACTACCTACAAGACAAGTGATTGTACCTAGAAAAGGTATTTTAGAAATAATAAGATTGCTTGATCCTTTAGATGAAGAAGTAAAAGTATATTTAGGTTCGAACCATATTCGTATTATTGATACGGAATTCTCATTTACAAGTAAGTTGGTTGATGGTCGTTTTCCTGATTATAGAAGAGTACTTCCTCGTAATGGAGATAAAATTTTAGAAACAAGTAGAGAAGAAATGCGTCAAGTTTTATCTCGTGCTGCTATTTTATCTAACGAGAAGTTTAGGGGAGTACGTCTTAACTTCTCAAGTACCGAACTTAAAATTACAGCGAATAACCCAGAACAAGAACAAGCCGAAGAAGTTGTTGAAATTAACTTTCCGTTTGATGATGTTGAAGTCGGTTTTAACGTAAGTTATGTTTTAGATGTTTTAAATGCTATAAAAGATACTAATGTTAAATTTACCCTTGCCGATGCAAACAGTAGTGTTGTTATTGAAGGCTCTGATAGTGGCGAAGCTATTTACGTTGTTATGCCTATGCGCTTGTAATGAGTGTTGTTCGATTAATTACAAATAATTTTCGTAATATTGAACAGTCTACAACTGATTTACATGCTAATTTAAATTTTTTAGTAGGTGATAATGGTAGCGGTAAAAGTAGTTTTTTAGAGGCTATATTTTTCTTAGGGCATGGTAAGTCATTTAGAACAACTAAAATTGAAAATTTAGTTTCTCATAATCAAACAGGGTTTGTAGTAAGTGTTAAGGATGATGCTAATTCTCAAATTGGTATTTCTAAAGATTTTATTTCTAATGTAACTGAAATTAAAATTAATGGTCAAAAACATAATAAATTATCTGAACTTGCAAAAAATATAGCTGTTCAAATTATTACACCAGAAAGTTTTAAATTGTTTTTTGGTGGTCCAAAAGAAAGAAGAAGATTTGTTGATTTAGGATTGTTTCACGTGGAACAATCCTTTTCTAAAGAATGGAAAGACTTTAGTAGAGTTTTAAAACAAAGAAATGCATATTTACGATCAGGTAATAATGTTTCAGGTATAAAGTATTGGGATGAAGCTTTTTGTAATCATTCAAATATTGTTTCAGAATTAAGACTAAAATATATAAATAGTTTTAAAGAAGAGTTTAATTATTGGGCCCAAATATTATTACCTAATATTTATGAAAATATTGAAATACAATATTTCCAGGGTTGGAAACAAAATACCTTATTAGAAGACGTACTTAATAATAATCGTACAAGAGAACTTGCATTAGGTTATTCTTTATCAGGTACTCATAAATTTGATGTACGGTTTATGTTAAATAAACAACCTCTAGAAAATCAATTTTCTAGAGGGCAGCAAAAGTTGTTTTTACTCGCTTTAACTTTTACACAAGCTAAGCTTATTGAAAAAGTAAAACGAGTAAAGCCAATTTTATTGATAGACGATGTTGGAGCAGAGTTAGACTCACACTCTAGAACTGTTCTAAACAATGCAATAAATCAATTAAATTGTCAGGTAATTATTACGGCTATTGATAAAGTAGCGGTTGAACCTCTGGTTCCTAATAATTTCGAATACAAAATGTTTCACGTGAAACATGGTAAAATTTCTGAAATGAGTGAATAGGCTAAAAGCTATGACAGTAGAAAATGAATATGATTCGGCCAGTATAAAAGTACTAAAAGGTCTTGATGCAGTACGTAAAAGACCCGGTATGTATATAGGTGATACAGATGATGGTTCTGGATTACATCATATGGTGTTTGAGGTTTTAGATAACTCAATTGATGAAGCATTAGCTGGTCACTGTAATGAAATAGTTGTAAGAATACATTTAGATGGCTCTGTATCTGTAAGAGATGATGGTCGTGGTATTCCTACAGAAATTCACCCAGAAGAAGGGATTTCTGCAGCAGAAGTTATTATGACAGTACTGCATGCCGGTGGTAAATTCGGTGGTGAAGATTCTGGATATAAAGTATCTGGTGGTTTACACGGTGTAGGTATTTCAGTAGTTAATGCATTAAGTGATAAATTAAAACTTAACATTAGGCGTGGAGGTAAACTTTACGAACAAATGTATCATTTAGGTGAACCAGAAGCTCCACTTGCTGAAATTGGTGTAAGTGATAAAACAGGTACGGAAGTTAGATTTTGGCCTAGCTCAAATACTTTTACAAATGTTCTATTTCACTACGACTTATTAGTAAAAAGAATTCGTGAATTATCATTTTTGAACTCTGGTGTTTCTATCAGACTTATTGATGATAGAGAAGAAGGTAAAGAAGACCATTTTAAATTTGATGGTGGCATTCAAGCTTTCGTTGATTATTTAAATACCAATAAAACGCCAGTAAATGAAGAAATATTTTATTTCGATTTAGAGCGTGAAGACGGAATTATTGTTGAAGTAGCAATGCAGTGGAATGATGGTTTCCAAGAGAATATACATTGTTTTACAAATAATATTCCACAACGCGATGGTGGTACACATTTAAGTGGTTTTAGAACAGCATTAACTAGAACGCTAAATAGCTATATGGTTAAAGAAGGTCTAAACAAAAGTAAGAAAGGTGGTAGTACTGAAACCAGTGCGTCAGGTGATGATGCTCGTGAAGGTTTAACGGCTGTTATTTCTGTTAAAGTACCTGATCCTAAGTTTTCTTCTCAAACAAAAGATAAGTTAGTTTCTTCAGAAGTTAAAACGGCTGTTGAACAAGCTATGGGTGAAAAGCTCGGTGAATACTTATTAGAAAAACCTTCTATAGCTCGTACTATTATCATGAAGATAGTTGATGCAGCAAGAGCGCGTGAAGCGGCTCGTAAAGCGCGTGAAATGACACGACGTAAAGGTGCTTTAGATATTGCTGGTTTACCCGGTAAGCTTGCTGATTGCCAAGAAAAAGATCCAGCGCTTTCTGAACTATATATTGTGGAAGGAGACTCTGCTGGCGGTTCAGCCAAGCAGGGAAGAAACAGAAAAAACCAAGCGATACTTCCATTAAAAGGTAAAATATTAAACGTAGAAAAAGCACGTTTTGATAAAATGATATCTTCTCAAGAAGTCGGTACTCTTATAACTGCATTAGGTTGTGGTATTGGTAGAGATGAATACGATCCAGAGAAACTTAGATATCATAGTATTATTATTATGACAGATGCAGATGTCGATGGTTCTCACATACGTACATTGTTATTAACTTTCTTCTATCGCCAAATGCCAGAAATTATGGAAAGAGGCTATATCTACATTGCTCAACCACCTTTATATAAAGTGAAGAAGGGTAAGCAAGAAAGATACATTAAAGATGATCCAGGCCTAACAGAATACTTAACAACATTAGCACTAGAAAATGCTGAATTACATGTTAATGAATCTGCTCCCGCTATTGCAGGTGTTGTGCTAGAGAAATTAGTAAATCAATACAGAAGCACAATGGATACGATTAAGCGTTTATCTAGACAGATCCCAGCTGATATTTTAGAAAAAATGCTTTACGCAAAAACTATTGCTAAAACAGATTTTGACGACAAAGCTAAAGTTGAAGAATGGACTGCTGATTTAATTAAGCAGCTAGAAGATCAAGATGGAAACGGTTCAATATATTCTGTAGTTGTTAAGCAAGACGAAGAAAGAAAAGTATTCTTCCCAAGCTTTATTGTAAGAAAACACGGTATTGATACAGAATATAATTGTAGTTATGAGTTTATTGAATCAACTGAATTTAGTGAAATCATCAGCTTAAACAATGCTATTAATGGTCTTGTTGAAGAAGGTGGTTACATTAAGCGCGGCGAAAAAATAAAACCGGTAGCTGAATTTGAAGAAGCACTTAATTGGTTAATGGCTGAATCAAAACGTGGTCAATATATTCAACGTTATAAAGGACTAGGAGAAATGAATCCTAGTCAATTGTGGGAAACTACAATGGACCCTGATACACGTAGAATGTTACGAGTAACTATTGACGATGCTATTGCAGCAGATCAACTATTTACTTGTTTGATGGGCGATCATGTTGAACCTCGCAGAAACTTCATTGAAGAAAATGCACTTAAAGTAGCGAATTTAGATATATAGTTATTTATATTTAATACTTTTAAATAAATGCCCGGTCATCGTATCGGGCATTTTTGTTTCTATTTATCGATAATTTTACTCTTTCTCCTAATCTTCATTACTTAATAATGAACAGTCAATATCTCTCAATTATTTAACCTTTAAATAGCGCTATTTAAAGGTTAAATAAATGTTAAAAACTCTATATAAACCAAAATGTTATAAGTTTGTTATAACTCTGTGAGTAAAAAACAAAGTTTTATATATATATTGTGCATAACGAAATTTACACAATCAAAAATAAACTTAATTATTCAGAGGGGAGTATTTTGACAAAATATAAATACAAAAAACATCGTAAAAATTTAGCGTTATATACCTTTTTATGTAGCATAACTATAGGCAATGCTGCTGTAGCGGAAGAAGGGCTTGAAGATATCAATAGGCCCCTCAATGACTACCTTACCTTAGGTTCATCGGAAAGTAAGAAGGGAGACAATTTTTTTATAAGTGATAGAAAAAGTATTGGCACTCAAATCTCTTCATTTATTGTTCCTCTGTTAGCGCCTGCACTCACACAGCATGCTTATGTATTACCACCAAATAAATGGCGAATGGACTTTTCTCAGCGTCATGCCTCAATTGATGGTAACGACTTCTTTAAAGATGGAGATCCAAATCTAGATACTTTTGGTGATTTCAAAGTTGATCGCCAATTAACAGATCTGGATTTGTTTTATGGTTTTGACTTAAATAGAAAATATTTACATGGTTTTACCGTTAGATTAAATATTCCTTATAGAAATGTTGAAACCGATGGACAAGTTCATCCGAATGGCCAACCTTTCATTGGCTTAGAGAATGCCGGTAGCGATGCTCATATTGGTGATATAGGATTATTTTTAAAGAAAAAAGTATTAGACCAAGCTAACTCAGGATTTGGACTTGCTGTTGTAGGCGCTATATTTTTACCTACCGGAAGTAATGAAGGAACGTTTGGTAGTAACGGACGAATTTCAGCGTCAAGACCTCAACCGCCTAACTTAACTGCGGCACAAGGTTTTGATGCCGTACAGCAAGCTAGAGGAGACTCTCCTGCATGTTTCTTTAGAAACTTCAATATAGATAATCCTCAACTATGTACTGAGCCAGCTTTTAGTGCGCCAGCAGCTGGTGTTAGTTCATTCGCTCCAGGTGGAGTGAATGAGGATAACGCTTTTGTTGGAGACTTTCCTTTTAATAATGGCGTATTTGGTAGGTTTTCAGCAGATGGTCGTTTACCTGCAATATTACAATCAGGTACGGGTTCAACAAGTTTTCTTGTAGGTGCGTTTTTAACACGACAGTTTGAAACGAATAGCGTAATAGGGCGAGGTGCTTTTCATACCGGATTTAGTCATAAATTTGTTAAAGAAAGTGATGGTATTGATCCTGGAGACTTAACCACATACTTTGCTAGTTTTGTAAAACCAATATACAAAGATTACTTATCACTAGATTTTAGTTTGATAGCGTTTGATAAAGAAGATGATTCATACGCAGGTCAAATTCCAGAACCTGAAATTCATCGATGTGTTGCTGAAGATATTGGCATTGTGGGTAATTGTGGTGCTATTGGCGATGATGCTTTTATTTTTGAATTACACGATCGTCCATCATTTTCTGGTGGTTTAACCGTTAACTTTGCTCCCTCTATTATTTTTTCTCCAAGCCCTAATGTTCGATTAACCGCGTCTTTAATTAAACGTATTAAAGAACCTGATTTAGGTCCTGCACCAGGAAGTATTTTTAGAATTGGTATTAGTGTTGGTTTATAAAAGAATTGAGAGATAAATAAAATGAAAAAAACAAAGACAGTAAATAAACGTTTAAGAACTAAAAAGTTAATCATTGAAATAAGTGCAATTACAATTGCATTAGCAATGACATCATACGCGATAGGTAAAAATTATATATACACTCCAGACGAACGCAGTGTGCCAATTAAAGGCGGTTTTGTTCAACCTGATATTTCAGAGTACAGATCACCACTTGATAGTAAAATAATAGATAGAACGTTCTATACCAATGAAGCAACTTTTATGGCGAATGAAGGCTTTAAAACAGGTATGGAAGGCTACAATGATATGGTTAAAGCAGGTTTCCCTGTTGCCTATAAAAGAGCTTTTCAGTGGGTTACAGCACGTGAAATGTATTTTTATGCACGATACTTATTAGACTATATCGGTGGTCGGAGTCATTCAGGTGTTCATATGGTACATGGACCTTATTGGACGATGAAAGCTGAAAAACACAGTGATTTTAATTCATTGGTGCGAGATCGAGGTGAACGAAGCTTTTCAAATAAAGATATATTGCTCGGTGTAGATTTACCTTTAGTTTATCAACGTACTGGGTTTCCAAGAGTTTTTGATGATATTCAATTAACGTATTTACAATATGAGTCTGTTCAACCGTTTTTCACTGGGCAGTTAGACAATACTGATAGTTTTGATGACCCGATGAGTGGTAAGAAAGGTGGTTGGGGCGTTGCTAATAGTTATTTAAATAACGAAGCACATCGCTTTGATCAAGACAAAATGAATACCACTTTTAATATGGGTGCATTAGGGCAGTTTGTTAAACGTAGAGCACAATGGGCTGATCGCTTTTATCAAGCGAACCATCAAGGTGAAACGTATGTTTCAAAAGGAACATCAGTATCGTTAATTGGTAATGACGCTGAAGAAGGTCTTCGTGGATGGGGTTTAGCGGTTAGTGCTTTTAATGAGATTTTACAAATTAAAGCATCAATGTTCACAGATGGTGAAAGCCTAATGGGAATAAATACGGATAACTACGATCCAAGTAAAGGCTTACGATATTTACCGCATAAAATAAAACCTAATTTAGTGTGGATTGGTGATATACCGGAACGTGTTTGGTCAATAGATATTGAAGATGAGAGTAGCCAGTTGTGGGACCAAGCATCTTGGATATGGGCAACGTCAGCTTTTGCTGTAACAGCCGATAGACGTAATAATTTATTTACTGACAATCCTCCTGTTGATGGTGGGTTACTTGAAAAACGAATGGGGCTAGTGTCTGAATCATTAGGTAATGCTATTTTTAAAAATATTGTAGCAATGCATACTGAAGGTGGATTACTTGTGTCCAAGTGGCATCCTGAAACAGGCAAAGGTTCACAAATATCATTAAAAGATATGGCAATGGCTATGGTTGCTTTACGTGATTTAGAAGAATCTTGGGAAGGTATTGGTCGTCATCAAGAAATAGCTAAAAAAGCACGTATGATATTGAAAAATAATGCAGACTTTCTTGTTAACATCCAAAATGAAGATGGTAGTTTTAATAGCGCTTATAAACTAAGCGGTAAAGCAATCGGCGAAACGAATGTAGCTACGGCTAATTGGGAAGCTATCAGAGCATTGCTTTCTGCTTATCATTCATTAGAAGACACAAAATACTTAGCTTCTGCTCGAGCAGCTTATAACTTAATGAATGAAAAATATTGGGTTGCAGAGCATGGTGTGTACAAAAGTAATTTGAATAAAGATATTGTTACTGTAACACCTTATTCAGTTGGTATTACTATGGCGGCTTTGCGTGAAGTCATGTTTACTACGCCGACTTACTTATTAGAAAACCAAATAGAGAAAATGACACGTTGGTGGATACAAACAGTCGACCAAAGTGGTTTGTTGTTGTCTGAGCATCAATCAACAGGTGAAGTGCTTTCTGGTTATAGCACAGGTGATGACGATGCTGATGGTATTCCTTATGTCAGTAAAGCGCATGGTAAATATGGTGCTGCACCAGTGATAGCTGGTATGGTTAAAATTAATATCGCTAACAAGCCTAATAAAGCCTTTGCAGATATTGAAGGAGATGTTCATCAAGAAAGTTTTATAAAGCGTGTAAAACATAATTATAAAGCTGATCAACATCCGTCGCTATCTAGTATTCCTGCATTATCATTACATGATGAAGAAATGGAAGGTTTAGTAAAACGTAATGTTTTAGTACGAACCGACGGTACACGTATTCCTCTACCGGCATCAAAACCTATTAAGATAGGTTTAGGAACTAAGTTAAACCTATCGGGTAAGAATATTTTTGAAGCTAACTGTATGTTATGTCATGGGGAACATGGCGAAGGTATTGATGGTAAACCGCTTAAAACCTTTATGAACTATCCAGCAGTTGCTATGGAAGCTTTTGTATCTAATGGTAATCATGGTGCTTCTATGCCGCCATGGGGAGTTGGAAATGGAGACAAAGTGGGCGGGCCACTTACTAATGATGAAATTAAACGTATTGTTAGTTATGTACAAAGTGATGAGTTTAAAGGCAACTACGCCAGAACCCAAAACGGCGAAGTATTAAAAGACGCTAAAGCAAAAGATATTTGGTTTTATCTATCAAGAGAGAACTTGAAAAACAAAGGTAAAGTGATCATGGGTGATACACAAGCTAAGCGTTATATTAAGCAAATGGCTGACCCAAGTAAGATTGAAGCAGGGCGTTATGAAAACATTAGAGCGATGCCTAATAAATAAAGAAAAGCTATAAAACAGTAAAGCCCTCGCAAGAGGGCTTTTTTATTACCATCAAATAATATTAGTCTGTTGTGTAAATCATCTAAAAATCAATAAAACACCCTTGATAGATTGTTTACTCTACAAGTAAAAGCCACTAATATAGCGGGCTTAGTTCTTTGGGTTGTTGATACATTCATTTAACAACGAATCATTTAGTAGGTGCTACTCGTACATTGGTATCAATGCACAGTAAAGGTATAATCAGCACCATACTTTAACCAGAAATAGATTAACGGATATTCATGAGTACGTTCAACATAAAAACATTTCAAGGTTTAATCTTACAATTACAAGATTATTGGGCAAGACAAGGTTGCGTTATTATTCAACCATTAGATCTAGAGGTTGGTGCGGGCACCTTTCACCCAATGACCTTCTTACGTGCTATTGGCCCAGAGCCAATGAGCAGTGCGTATGTACAACCTTGTAGACGTCCTACTGATGGTCGATATGGTGAAAATCCGAATAGACTTCAACATTATTATCAATTTCAAGTCATGTTGAAACCGTCACCTAAAAATATTCAAGAGCTCTATTTAAACTCTTTAAAAGAATTAGGTATCGATCCGTTAGTACATGATATTCGTTTTGTGGAAGACAACTGGGAATCTCCAACATTAGGTGCTTGGGGCTTAGGTTGGGAAATTTGGTTAAACGGTATGGAAGTCACTCAATTTACTTATTTTCAACAAGTAGGTGGTTTAGAGTGCGCGCCCGTAACTGGTGAAATTACCTATGGTTTAGAGCGCTTGGCTATGTATATTCAAAACGTAGACAGCATTTACGACTTAGTGTGGACAGATGGTCCAATGGGCAAAGTAACTTACGGTGATATATTCCATCAAAATGAAGTAGAGCAATCTACTTATAACTTTGAACATGCTGATGTTGATGCGTTGTTTAAACAGTTTGATCAATGTGAATTAGAAAGTCAGCGCTTAACACAAGCCAACTTACCATTACCTGCTTATGAGCAAGTAATGAAAGCTTCGCATGCTTTTAATTTATTAGACGCTCGCCATGCCATTTCAGTCACTGAAAGACAACGTTATATATTAAGAGTAAGAGCGTTATCAAAAGCCTGTGCTGAATCGTATTATGCTAAACGTGAAGAACTTGGTTTTCCACTTTGCAATAACAACACACCTAAAGTGGATCAGGAGTAGCCAATATGTCTAAAGAAACGTTATTAATAGAATTAGGTACAGAAGAATTACCTCCTAAAAGCTTAAAAACATTAGCCGTAACTTTTTATGAACAAATTAAAACACAGCTTGATGCAGCTAACTTAAGCTACACCGACATTAAATGGTTTGCTACACCAAGACGTTTGGCTGTAAAAGTAACTGGCCTAGATGAAAAACAACAAGACAAAGCGATTGAAAAAAGAGGTCCTGCCGTTAACGTAGCTTTTGATGAAGCAGGTATACCAAGTAAAGCAGCAGAAGGTTGGGCACGCTCAAATGGTATCACGGTTGAACAAGCGGAACGTTTAAAAACAGATAAAGGCGAATGGCTTTTACATAAAGCGATTCAAGCAGGTAAGTCGGTAGATGAATTAATTCCCGCTATTGTTAACCAAGCATTGGCTAAGTTACCTATTCCTAAACCTATGCGTTGGGGCAGTGAACGTACACAATTTATAAGACCTGTTCATACCTTAGTTTTATTATATGGTTCAAAAGTTATTGCTGGCGAAACATTGGGTGTTGCATCAAGTAATGTAGTTACAGGGCATAGATTTCATCATGAAGGCTTAGTCTCTATTGACCATGCTGATAACTATGAAACACTTATGAATAGTGCTTACGTGATGGTTGATTTTGAATTACGCCAAAAGCTTATTTTAAAGCAAATTAAAGAAGCTGCTGACAGCATTAACGGCGAAGCGTTATTAGATGATGATCTTGTTAATGAAGTAACGGCT
>Ga0308021_10000781_pt1 | contig 14626 bp, 14 predicted proteins | sample Neamet351_FD_201296 | JGI IMG/M metagenome (GOLD analysis project Ga0308021, IMG submission 201296) | Marine microbial communities from water near the shore, Antarctic Ocean - #351 | ecosystem: Environmental > Aquatic > Marine > Unclassified | place: Southern Ocean | collected 2014-10-02
CGCTCCATAAAAGCAAACAATTACAAAAAAGGAGATGGTACTATGCTTATCTATACACAATTAAAAACTGAGCTAGAGAAAAAAGGACTGAAAGAAATGGAAGACCCAACAGGAAATGTGTTGGATTCTGATTTCCAAGAAGCAATTACAAATATCCCTGCTCCTTCTGAAAAAGAAAAAGGAAAGGTGATTGATGTAATTGAAAAAGGATATTTACTAGGAGATAAAATATTGCGTTACGCAAAAGTAGTAGTAGGAAATTAATTTTAAGCCATGTCGAAAAGAGATTATTACGAAACACTGGGAGTTAGCAAGAATGCTGAAACCAAAGAGATAAAAAAAGCTTACCGAAAGTTAGCGGTTAAATATCATCCTGATAAAAACCCTGACAACAAACCTGCTGAGGAGAAATTTAAAGAAGCTGCTGAAGCCTATGATGTGCTCAGTAGTCCAGAAAAAAAACAAAAGTACGACCAATACGGCCATGCAGGAATGGGTGGAGCTTCAAGTGGGGGTTATGGGGGAGGTGGAATGAATATGGACGATATTTTCAACCAATTTGGTGACATCTTTAGTGGCGGTGGAGGCTTTGGAGGTGGCGGAAGAAGTAGAGGAAGGCGAGTATTGAAAGGAACTAACCTAAGAATTCGTTTATCCTTAACCCTGCAAGAAGTAGCTGAAGGAGTAGATAAGAAAATAAAAGTAAGCCGACTGGTAAATGCTGAAGGCGTAACGTATACAAATTGCAACACTTGTCATGGTAGCGGACAAGTTACCCGTATCAGCAATACTATTTTAGGGCAAATGCAGACTTCAAGTCCTTGTCCGCATTGTAACGGAAACGGAAAAAGCATTGATAAACGCCCACAAGGAACGGATGCGAATGGAATGTTGCAAGAAAGTGAAACTGTAAAAATTACGATTCCACCAGGAGTAGAAGATGGTATGCAACTCAAAGTAAGTGGCAAAGGGAATGCAGCCCCATTGGATGGCATCAATGGAGACTTAATCGTATTAATACATGTTGAAGAACACGAGCAACTCATAAGAGACGGACAAAACTTACATTTCGACCATTATATTAGCTTTGCTGATGCTGCATTAGGAACTAATACTGAAATACCTACCGTAAGCGGTAAAGTAAAAATAAAATTAGAGGAAGGAATACAAAGTGGGAAAATCCTTAGATTAAAAGGGAAAGGATTACCATCAGTAAATAGTTACGGAACAGGTGATTTGCTTATTCATATTAATGTTTGGACGCCTCAAAACTTATCAAAAGAAGAAAAGAAATTTTTTGAAGACAGTAAAAAATCGGATACCTTTACCCCAAGCCCTACTGGAAATGACAAGTCATTTTTTGATAGAGTAAAAGAAATGTTTGGATAAGAAATGAAAGAATCCATATTCATAGCAAAAAATGTTGTTAAACAATATGGAGACTATACTGCTCTTAACAAAGTAAGTATTTCAGTTCCCAAAGGGAGTATTTACGGATTACTCGGTCCGAATGGAGCTGGTAAAACAACTTTAATGCGCATCATAAACCAGATTACTGCTCCAGATAGTGGTAGTTTAATTTTTGATGGAGAACCTTTACAAAACCACCATATTTCCGATATTGGCTACTTACCGGAAGAAAGAGGACTCTATAAAAAAATGAAGGTGGGCGAACAAGCCCTTTACCTAGCACAACTAAAAGGGATGTCATACCCTGAAGCCTTAGAAAAATTAAAATTTTGGTTTACAAAACTGGATATTCTGGATTGGTGGAACAAAAAAGTAGAAGAACTCAGTAAGGGAATGGCACAGAAAATTCAGTTTGTGGTAACGGTAATTCATGAGCCAAAATTGCTAATTTTTGACGAACCCTTTAGCGGTTTTGACCCTATAAATGCAGCTATCATCCGACAAGAAATTTTAGAACTGAGCCAAAAAGGAACGACCATTATCTTCTCTACCCACAGAATGGAATCTGTTGAAGAAATTTGCGACCATATTGCGCTTATCAATAAATCGAAAACCATACTTGAAGGACCAATTGGAGAGATAAAAGAACAATTTACCAAAAACTCCTATGAGGTAATTACAGCAAACAGGGAGTTAATTGAAAATGATTATTTTTCTATAATCAGCACAAAGGACTCTACTTTCAGGATTCTTTTGAAAGAAGGAAAAACACAGCAAGAAGCTTTGCAAAGCATTGTGAAAGAAGTAGAAATTATCTCCTTTAAAAAGGAAATTCCAAGCATGGAAGAAATCTTTATTAAAGCGATAAACAATGCGTAAAATTTGGCTCATCATAAAAAGAGAATACCTAGTAAGGGTACGAAAAAAAGCATTCATTGTAATGACAATTGTTGGACCTTTGCTTATGGCAGCCCTTTTGATAGTTCCAACTTATTTGGCTGAGGAAAGCCAAGAACTAAGAAGTATAGCAATTGAGGAAACTGGTTTTGAATTTACTAATCAGCTAGAAGATACCGAGTTTTTACACTTTAGTAAGATACCCACTGAAGAGGCTACCAACTTAAAAAAAGGATTTGCTGAAAGCAACTATTACGCACTACTATATATAGAGAGGGATAATTTTACGCTTTATTCCAATCAGCAAATTAGTTTATCCGTTAGTAATGGTATTGAAAGGCAACTAGAAAAAATTAATGAACGCCAAAAATTAAAAGCGGCTGGCATTGACCTTGCTGTATTAAAGAATGCTGAAAGCACGGTACACATTAACACCAAAATAATTTCAGAAGACGGTAACGCTACCAACTCACAAACAGAAGCAAGTATGGGAATAGGATTTATTTGTGGTATTCTCATCTATATGTTCATCTTTATGTACGGTACTATGGTTATGCGTGGGGTGATTGAAGAAAAAACAAGCCGTATTGTTGAGGTTATCATTTCCTCCGTAAAACCTTTTCAGCTAATGATGGGGAAAATACTAGGGGTAGCTCTGGTTGGGCTTACTCAATTTATCCTTTGGATACTCCTTACCTTTGCAATTGCTACTGTTGCTGAACTAATGTTTGTGGATGCAAGTAGCATGACTACTGAACTAGATTCAGTACAACAATCTGTACTATTAAGTGAGATAAGTAACCTAACAGGTGGGATTAACCTTGTACAGATATTTCTTTCTTTTATTTTTTACTTTTTGGCGGGCTACCTTATGTATAGTTCCTTGTTTGCAGCTGTTGGTTCGGCTGTAGATGCTGAGGCCGACACTCAACAATTTGTATTACCGATTACTATTCCCTTAATTCTTTCCTTTATACTGATACAACCTATAATGGAAAACCCTGATGGCACATTGGCTTTTTGGATGAGTATGATTCCTTTTACCTCTCCTGTTATTATGATGGTGCGTTTACCATTTGGAGTAGCCAACTGGGAACTAGCTCTTTCAGTAGGGATATTAATTTCTTCATTTATCCTTACCACTTGGTTTGCAGGAAAAATTTACCGCACAGGAATATTAATGTATGGTAAAAAAGCAAGCTATAAGGAACTTTTGAAGTGGCTTTCCTATAGGAACTAAAACAAGGTTTCATAGCTTTGCACGGCTATTTGATGATTTTGTTGCAAAAAAACTGCAATTTACATACAAAAAATACACAGCATAACATTCTTTAAATCAATAATTTAACTACAATACAAACATTTCATTGTTAAAAAGAGTAATTATTTTTAGGGCTTAATTGTATAAGAGGTTTATCTTTGCCATTGTATTAACCAAATAATTTTTAAAAATGAAAAAAAATTTACGAAACATATTAGTTCTTTCTTTAGGACTAATGACAACAGTTGCTTCTGCACAAGATTGGAATGTTGATTCTAGAACAAGAATTGATATGAGTGGAGATAACGACAAAATGACAACTGACCAAAGAGTAACTTTAGGTACTACTTGGGGAGGATCTGATTGGGGTATTCATATTAGTTCTGATCTTAACTATATGTTAGGAGTAAGTCCAAGTCCTCATATGGATATTTTTGAAGCTTATGCAACTACAGACTTGATGGGTTACGCTACTGTAACTATGGGTCGCCAAGCAATCAACAATGGTTCAGGAGCTTTAATGTCTTCTAACGATTGGAGTGCTAACAGAACTACTTGGGATGGAATGACATTCGATTTAGGACTTGATATGGCTGATATCTCTTTAGGATATGCTTCTTACAATGGAGGTGATGCTGAAGAAGAAAGCCAAGGAAACATGTGGGTAAATGCTGCAGGTGAATTTTCAGGATGGGATGTTAATGTATTATACATGACAAACACTGCTTCTGATAATGCTGCAACAGGAATTGATATTTCTGGTGAGTTAATGGGTGCAGGAATCTCTGCTTCTATGAACAGTGACTATAACGAGAACACAATGAGAGTTTTAGGTGTATCTTATGCTGTAAATGATGATATGTCAGTAAATGTTGGTCAAACTGTTTACTCTGAAGATGGTGCTTTCAGTATGGCTGGAACTAACTTATCTGGAGGATGGGCTAACGGAAATATGGGTTACTTAGGTGCTGGTGACGAAATGTTATCTTACGGATTAACTTACAACATGGCTGGTATCTCAATGGGTGCTAATATGAATGCTGTTACTTCTTTAGATGAGTCTACTAGAGACGTAATGGAAGTTTCTTTAGGTTACTCTTTAGGAGACAATGCTGCTTTAGCTCTTAAGTATGCTACTGATGCAACTGGAGATGTTGATTCTAAGTACACTTGGTTAACTTTAACAGTTAGACCGTAATTACTTACACAGTAAATTAAATATTAAAGGGCTGCTTTTTGCAGTCCTTTTTTTTATGCTCAAAATTTAGCAACTAACACATTCATGTTAAGAAGTGCAAAGAGCACTTTGCACTAGCCTATCTTTGCTTTGCTATCTTGCAATCATTATTAACCATTTAAAAAAATGAAAAAATGAAAAAAGTATTATTAACAGCAGCAATCGCATTTGCAACATTATTTGCATCTGCACAAGACATCATGGTAGTATCTACTTATGACGGAGATTTAGAAGGAGCTGAAGCAATTACAGCTAACATAGGTGTAGGTTACCAAGTAATGGATGGAATCACAGTTGGAATTGTAATGGCAAAAGATGCTTTAGGAGAAGATTCTTATGAATTATTCGGAAGGTATGACCTAGGAGCATACATGGAGAATGGATATGCATCTGTTCAAATGCCAACTGAAGACGCGACTGACAACATTGTATTAGGTGTTGGATACACGTTCACAGTATGGAATGGTTTAGCTATTGAGCCAAACTACACTATGCCAGTTAATGCAAATGATGCAGGAGAAAGAGAAGGATCTTTCAACATTGGAGTAGCTTACAGATTCTAAGAGATTACTTTCTTAAAAATAAAAAAAGCCAGCTATTTAGCTGGCTTTTTTTATTTTTTATCATCCTGAAAATAGAGATCTTCTTGAGAATACAGTTTAATAAATAATAAACTGATAGTATTTATCTAACTATTAAATTGAAAGGTCTCATAAAATTATAAATCATAAAATACTAAATACTGGTTCCCAAACACACAAAATAAGTTTGAAGAATAAAAAAAGACTTTTGTATCTTGCACTTTTATTTTCGCAAACAATATGACCAACATAAAACAAGATCGATACGATAAAGCCTACCTAAAAATGGCACTGGAATGGGCAAAACTTTCCCATTGCAAACGCAAACAAGTAGGAGCCCTAATCGTAAAAAATAGAATGATAATTTCAGATGGATACAATGGTACCCCATCAGGATTTGAGAACTGTTGTGAAGATAAAAACAATGAAACACATTGGTATGTGCTACATGCTGAAGCAAATGCAATCCTAAAAACAGCAAGCTCCACACACGATTGTAGCGGTGCAACCCTATACCTAACCCTATCCCCTTGCAAGGATTGTAGTAAATTAGCTCATCAATCAGGAATAACACGAATTGTATACATCAACAGATATTCGGATACCTCTGGGGTTGATTTCTTAAAAGAAGCAGGAGTAGAAGTAGTAGAATTTGACAAGAACAAACTATAATGAAAAAATGGCAACCCCTAGTTTACGCTCTACTTATAAGTAGTGGAATACTAATTGGGAAAATTGGTAACAACAGCCCCACAACAAATGAAGATGGGAAAGTAAATGCCATACTCAACCTAATAGAAAACCACTATGTGGACACCCTAAATACGGCCGACTTTGAAGATAAAACAATTAATGCCATCCTAAATGAACTGGATCCGCATTCGGCTTATATACCAGTAAAAAAATACCAAGCAGTAGAAGAAGATATGCAAGGTAGCTTTAGCGGAATAGGGGTGCAATTCAACATAATAGAAGACAGTATAGTTGTGGTTTCAGCAATTTCAGGAGGGCCATCAGAAAAACTAGGGATACAAAGTGGAGACAGAATAGTAGCAGTAGAAAAAGAAGATGTTGCCAGCACAGGAATAAAGAATGAAGGTGTAATAAAACTCCTAAGAGGAGAAAAAGGAAGTACAGTAAACATAAGTATAAAAAGAAGAGGACAACAGGAACTGATGCCTTTTGCAATTGTGCGAGATGACATTCCCTTATATAGTGTGGATGTTGGTATTATGCTTCAAGACCAAATTGGCTACATTAAAATAAACCGATTTGCCGCTACCACTTATACCGAAATGATGGAGAAGGTAAGTTCCCTACAACAAAAAGGAATGGAAAAACTCATCCTAGATTTTAGAGGAAACCCAGGAGGATACCTGCACATTGCCAACCAGATATGTGATGAATTCCTGAAAGATGGAGAACTTATCGTATTTACAGAAGGGCGTAACAGAAGTAAAGAAGAAACATTTGCTACCACAAACGGACAGCTAGAAGAAATGCAAATAATTGCCCTGATTAATGAAGGGTCGGCATCCGCATCCGAGATTGTAACAGGTGCCTTACAAGACAATGATAGAGGGTTAATAATCGGTAGGCGCTCATTCGGAAAAGGACTTGTGCAAGAGCAAATTCCTCTGCAAGATGGGTCGGTAATTCGCCTAACCACACAAAGGTATTACACGCCATCAGGCAGGTGCATACAAAAGGATTATGGTAAAAATGATAAGGATTACTACCTTGAACAATATACCCGAAATGACACCTCAACACAACAAGCCGACAGCTTAACCTACACTACAAAAAACGGAAGAACCGTATATGGTGGTGGTGGAATTAGCCCAGACATAACAATAGAAAGAGACAGCACGGCAAACTATTTGCAGATAAATAAAATGGTAAGCAAAGGGTGGATAAATGAGTTCTGCTTAAAGCAAAGTGAACAATTGAGAAAGGACAATATTAAAAAGCATAATCAGATAAGTTCAACTGATATCTACTTGCAATACAAAGCGTTTGTAGCTCAAAAGGATGCTGACTTTACACTGCAATTAGGGATAACTGAAAGGACCTACTTCAGCAACCTATTAAAAGCAACTACCTGCCGTAACCTTTGGGACAATGATGTATACTACAGCATCCTAAGTACTGAAGATGAATACATACAAAGGGCAATAAATGAATTCTAAACAAGTTATTTAAGTATGAAAAAGATATTTCTACTCTTATATATAGTTCCTCTATTTACTTTTTCGCAAGCACAAACAAAACGAGAATACTATGAAAGTGGCAGGGTGCTTTCCATTATAAACTACAGTAATGGCATAAGAGAAGGATCGTGCAAATACTTTTACGACTATGGTGCATGGGCAATAAAAACCAGCTTAAACTATAAAAACGGAAAGCTGATTGGTAGTTCAAAAACTTACAACACAGAAGGGCAGCTAATAGAAGAAGGGCAATACAAATATACAGCAGAAGGAGTATACAGCCGAAAAGAAGGTGTCTGGAAAACCTACTATAATAGTGGAGAAGTAAAGGTCGAAATCACTTATGATAACGGAAAATCACTCGAATACAAACGCCTAGAAAAAGACGGAAGCATAATCCCAATGCCTGAAGGTGGGTGTTAAATTTAAATTTTTAAATTAAACCAAATTGATTGAAATGATGAATGGTGTGGTGGGTAATTAGAAATTTAATTTTATCACTTCCCATTTTCCCATATATCGGATTAATAATATGACCTTCAATCTTACTAAGATTATTAAGTTTTTGTTTTAATATTTCTTTTTCAGAGTTGAATGCTAAGGTTTCATCAGAGATCTTTATTGATCCATCAGTTTTTAAGTTCTTTGGTGTGTCTAACGGACTTTTGTTTGCTATATATAGCAAGAACAGTCTCCCAATTGAAACCCCCAAAATTTTGTACCAAAACGGAAGTGTAATCTTCCCTAAATAAAGGTCAATAAATTTTGAACAATGTTTTATCATTTGAGATGAGTTCATTAATCCCCAATTAGGTATGGATTCCTTGTTAAGAGAATTAAGTTTAATAATTAATTCCTCAATTGTGAATAATGATGGTTTAGACAATTTCTTAGGTAATTTATTCTACCGTTACACTCTTAGCCAAGTTCCTTGGTTGGTCCACATTACAACCTCTCATTAAAGCAATATGGTAGGACAATAACTGCAAGGGTATATTGGTAAGTAGTGGTGCTAATTCCTCAAAACAATTCGGAATCTCAATGCAGTAATCTGCTAATTCCTTAACGGTTGTGTCGCCCTCAGTAACAATGGCAATTAACCTTCCTCCTCTTGCTTTTACTTCCTGAATATTACTTACTACCTTATCGTAATTTCCTTTTTTAGTAGCAATCACTACTATCGGCATTTCATCATCAATCAATGCAATTGGTCCGTGTTTCATTTCAGCAGCAGGATAACCCTCTGCATGAATATAAGAAATCTCTTTCAGCTTAAGTGCACCTTCCAAAGCAACCGGGAAATTATAACCTCTTCCTAAATACAAGAAGTTAGATACATCCTTAAATTCCTTTGCAATCGCTTCAATCTGGTCATTAGTTTTCAATACCCTTTCCACCTTTTCTGGTATTAATTCTAGTTCTCTAATTATCTGACGGTAATCCGTGTCAGAAAGTGTTCCTTTTTTCTTTCCTATCCCTAAAGCCATTAAAGTAAGCACTACCACCTGAGTTGTGAATGCCTTAGTAGATGCTACACCAATTTCCGGTCCTGCATGGGTATAAATTCCTGCATGTGTCAACCTTGGGATAGAAGAACCTGCCACATTACAGATTCCTAAAATTGTAGCTCCCTTTTCCTTTGCCAATTCTAAAGCGGCTAAAGTATCAGCCGTTTCTCCTGACTGAGAAATTGCCAAAACAATATCCGTTTCACGGATGATAGGATTACGGTACCTGAACTCAGAAGCGTATTCCACCTCAACAGGAATTCTTGCAAAATCCTCCAATAAATGTTCACCAATTAAAGCTGCATGCCATGATGTACCACAAGCCACAATAATGATACGATCGGCATTCATTATTTTTTGTTCGTAATTTGAGATACCTCCTAACTTTACTTCTTTTGTTACTGGGTCTATCCTCCCCCTCATAGTATCTAGGATACTTTTTGGTTGCTCATAAATTTCTTTGAGCATAAAGTGAGGAAAACCATCTTTTTCTATTGTATCTAAACTAAGTTCCAGCTCTTGTATATAAGGGGTTTTAGTTTCGTTTTCAACCGTTTTAATTTCTAAATTCTCATTGCAATTTACCCTTGCAATTTCGCCATCTTCAAGGTAAACCACCTCATTGGTATATTCAATAATAGGGGTTGCATCTGAAGCAATATAATATTCGTCACGCCCAACACCAATCACTAAAGGGCTACCCTTGCGAGCAGCAATAAATTCATTGTTTACACCCTCTTCCATAACGACAATTGCATAAGCACCAATTACCTCATTTAAAGCAATACGAACTGCTTCAAATAAATTTACATTTTCATGGTTTTTGATGTCTTCAATAAGGTGGATTAAAACCTCAGTATCGGTATCACTTTTAAAGGTATGCCCTTTTGCTTCCAAGTCTTTTTTTATGGATGCGTAATTTTCAATAATTCCATTGTGGATAATCGACAATTTACCATCACCTGACATATGCGGATGTGCATTTTCTTGATTAGGAACTCCATGAGTTGCCCATCTTGTATGGCCTATCCCAATTGAGCCACTTTTACCTTTATCAGCTGCATAAGCTTCCAAATCAGCAACTTTTCCTTTTTGTTTTAATAAAGAAATTCCGTTTTCATTTCCTATAGAAACGCCTGTAGAATCATACCCTCTGTATTCTAATCGCTTTAATCCTTTTATGATAATCGGATAAGCATCCTTACTTCCTACATAACCTACAATTCCACACATCTTTTATAGTTTTGAATAATGAATAGTCAATTTAATATCTTTTTCTAAAATGGTGCGATTTGCATTAACAGCAGCACCTGCTGGCAATAAATACAAAGTGTCAGTATAACTCTCGTTATTCAATAACTGATCAAAATAGCGAGTAATATTGAACACATATTTATCATTTTCCAACCTTCCTCCGAAATGCGTTTCTCCCTCAATAGTATAATCCGTTAAGAATACATTTTTACCCTCTTCATTTACTCGCACTAAAAACAACTTATCGTGTGCAGGGTATTCATTTTGCGAACCCGCTTCAACATCAAAGCTCATAGTTACTTTGTTGAGAGGTTTTCCTTTCAAAGTATCTTTAAGTGCTGTTAAATCACCTATAGTAATTTTAGCTTTATACCCTGCCATTGACTGGATATATATTTTATCTTCTTCTTGATTTAAGTTAGCTAATGGGTTAGGATTAAAAAGGTTTATTCTAGCAGCATCACCACCAAGCTCAAAATCTAAGGATAAAGTATCTGTACCACTTTCATCATTGTGATAATAGATTTTTAGGAATGAATTTGAACCATTAGGATTTAAGTACAGCATTGTATTTTGTGCACTTGCATCAATTTGAAGGCCAGAAAAACTCTCTAAGAAAGTTTCATTATCTTTCAACACATCATTTCCTAAATCAAGTATTTTTTGGCCTAAATGCTGTTGCAAATTCATTTTCACCACAGGGTTTTCTTCTAATTCTGTATTTACACTAAAAGACTCTACATAATTATAGGGTATGTCAGTATTGAGTATTTCGGTAGTTGAATAATAAGTTGAATCTTTATAAATCGCCCCCTCAAGGTTCATCATCCATATATCCGTCAAGCCTTCTAAGTCCCCATAATATCCCGAGTAAGTGTATGACATCACTACTGAATCAACAATAGGATTATCTCCTAAGTCAGTATTATTTTCAGTCAATAAAATCTGAGTATAAAACCCCGCATAATTATAGGTAAAGGTAGGATCATTAGCAATATTTCCCAAAATTAAATTAAGGGCTTCATCTGTTCGCAAAGAATCTTCTGATTCTGTAATTACAGTAAAACTAGCTGAAGTATCACTACTAATAATTATCTGGTCGGATGTTGGTTGTATTGCTAACCCAATTGTATTCGGGTCGGTACAGGATGCTGCAATTAAGCCAATAACTAGGCTTAATGATATGATTTTGTTCATGTATTATTTTTCTGTTAGTGCTACTTCCTCCTCTTCTTCAATAAACTGCTCGTAAAAATCTTGGTACGCATCAATATAATCTTCCGCCCCAGGATATTCCATAAACGGCTTTTCAGAAGATTTAATATAATCTAACACCTCTTTTTCAATATCAGCACTTGCTTGAACCACAGCATCAGCATAATCAACCGCATGTTTATGCAAGTTGTTTATAGTTGACTCTTTCAGCATAGCAACATCTTTATCTTCTAAGTTTTCAAACAATAATTTGTCCGGTAAAGTATCGCTAAGCACACCTTCATAAGCATTATCAAACACTGAATAAATCACTTTTACATCCTCAAAAAGCGGATCACCAGCATACAGTTTTTTGATATACATAGGCACCAAAGAAGTAAACCAACCTTGACAATGAATAACATCAGGCTTCCAACCTAGTTTACGAACAGTTTCAATAACTCCTTTACAATAGAAAATCATGCGTTCATCATTGTTCGTCATAAAACTACCATCTTCCTCATGAAACAATTGTTTCTTTGGGAAGTATTCGTCATTATCAATAAAATAAACTTGCATTCTCAATTTCTGAATAGAAGCTACTTTTATGATAAGCTGATGATCAAAATCATCAATAATTAAGTTCATTCCTGAAAGACGAATCACTTCATGTAATTGATGTCTTCTTTCATTTATGATACCAAATCTTGGCAAAAACATTCTTATGTCTTTTCCGCTTTCTTGTGTTTTTTGAGGAAGTAAACTTGCTACTTCACCCATAATCGTTTCCCCAGTATAAGGCACTATCTCCTGCGAAACATATAATACTCTCTTCTTTCCCATTGATAAAATTTTAGTATGCAAAAATATAGAAAAAAAAGCTAAACATCAAAGCTTTTCCCTTAGTTTTGTCGCCATTAAGCATATTATTACTACTGATAGATGTATATTTTTACTTCAAAAACAGATTTACAACAACATTTAGCCACTTTTTCTGATGAGAAATCGATCGGCTTTATCCCTACAATGGGAGCTTTGCACCAAGGACATTTGCAGTTAATTAAGGAATCGAAAAAGCAGTGTAATACTACCGTATGTAGCATTTTTGTAAACCCCACACAGTTCAATAATAGTACCGACTTAGCTAACTACCCGAACACTCTAAAAGCTGACTTGGAAAAACTAGAAAAATTAGCTTGCGATATTGTATATACACCAACTATTGATGACCTGTATGCTAAAGGTGAAAAGGCAAAAGAATATGATTTTGGGACTTTAACAACAAGTATGGAGGGCGAATTCCGACCAGGACACTTTAATGGAATGGCGACAATAATTGAAAAATTCTTCAATATTGTAAACCCAACCATTGCTTTTTTCGGACAAAAAGATTTGCAACAATTATATATTGTTAAAGCTTTAGTAAAGCAGATGCAATCTCCAATTTTGATTGAAGGAGTTGCAACGGTAAGAGAAGAAAGTGGCTTAGCAAAAAGTTCCCGCAACAAACTTCTTTCAGAAAGCGCAAAAGAAGAAGCTAGCCTTATTTATAATTGCCTTCAATATTGCAAAAAAAATAAAGAAAAAGGAGTAGTTGAACTAAAATCATACATTCAACAGCAATTTCTAAAACAGAAAAACTTTACACTAGAATATGCTGAGTTTGTAGCTCTTAAAACTATGCTCCCGATTAAGGATTGGGAAGAAGATAATAAAAATGCAGTGAGCATTTCCGCTTATCATTCTGGAGTTCGCCTAATTGACAATATAATTTTATAGTTTTACAAAGTGAATAAAAAAACCATACTGAAAACATTAAAATACATTGCATCCTTAGGATTTGCATTCGGTATTTTATACTTGCTTTTCAAAAATCAAGACCCAGTACAACTAGTTGAAGAAATACAAAAAGTAGATGGGAAATGGGTAGTTTTATCCATGGTGTTTGGCGGATGGGCCTATGTAAGTAGGGGTTTAAGGTGGATAGTACTTATTGATGCGCTTGGCTACAAATCATCAAAACTAAATGCTGTTGCAGCAGTTTCGGTTGGCTATTTTACGAATATGTTTATCCCCCGAGCAGGAGAAATATCAAGGTGTACTGCCCTTAATCAAGTAGAAAAAGTACCGGTAGATAAACTTTTCGGAACAATACTTATTGAGCGAGTAATTGACTTTATCTTCTTATTTTCTTTAATCTTTTTGACATTCATCCTGAAGTTTAACGACATTTTTAAGTTCTACATAATCCTACAAGAGAAACAAACGGAAGGTGATGCAAGTAATAAATTACTTATCCTTTTAGGCGCACTACTAATAGGAGGTGCTTTTTTCTTTTTCATAAAAAGATGGTTAAAGAATTCAAAATTCTATGAAAAGGTCTTATCCTTTATTGAAGGGCTAAAAGAAGGGTTTAAAAGCATCAAAAATATGAAAAGGAAATCTGCTTTTTGGTTTCACACTTTCAGTATCTGGATTATGTATTTCCTAATGACCTATATTTGTTTTTTCTGTATGGATGAAACAAGCCATCTAACTGCTGGAGACGGACTTTTCCTATTGGTTTTAGGTGGAATAGGAATGGTAATCCCAACCCCAGGAGGAGTTGGTTCTTATCATGCAATCGTGATGATTGGCCTTTCCGTACTTGGTGTAGGAACAGTTTACTTAGGGCAAGGAGGCGACCCAACAAATCCTGCATTAATCTTCCCAACAATAGTGCATGTGGCACAAACATTAGTCGCTATTATTATGGGCTCACTTGCATTAATTGTCTTATTTTTATCCAAAAAGAAAAGCAATGTCGCATCTTAAGACTCTAAATAGTAAAATATACAATCTTGATGCCTTAATTACTCAAGTAGAACAATGGAAAGCAACTGGTAATAAAGTAGTCTTTACCAATGGCTGTTTCGATATTATTCACAGAGGACACATAGAAGTATTGGCACGCACTGCTGACTTAGGCGATAAATTAATTATTGGACTAAACTCTGACCAATCAATACAAAAACTAAAAGGGGAAGATCGTCCAATTATTGATGAACAATCCAGAGCTATTTTATTAGCGGCAC
>Ga0308021_10000782_pt1 | contig 14626 bp, 14 predicted proteins | sample Neamet351_FD_201296 | JGI IMG/M metagenome (GOLD analysis project Ga0308021, IMG submission 201296) | Marine microbial communities from water near the shore, Antarctic Ocean - #351 | ecosystem: Environmental > Aquatic > Marine > Unclassified | place: Southern Ocean | collected 2014-10-02
TTTATGTATTCTGAAATATCTTCGTTATTACTAACGAATTTAGCACCACTAGTAAATATAGTCTTTTGAGCTAATACACTTCTATGTGTACTACTCTTTCTCCCTAACTCTGCTAAATACTGAGGAAATAAGTTGTTAGTACCGAATGGTATGAACTTAGTCCTAATCTTAGAAATATCTTGCGGTTCTTCAATGTTCTGAGGTACTGATAAATTAAAAACCCCAAATTCAAACGTATTACTCTTTTGAGTCTGAAGTTGTTGTTGTTTTTGACTTTTTAGCTTTGGTTGCTTTCTTTGACTCATCTTTATTTGTTTTTTCAATAAATTCCGTTAAACCTAATTCCTCATATCCATGTGCTAATGATTCTTGAGATACATCTCCTCTCAAGTCAAAGTACACACCATCAATAAGCACGCCTAATACCTTGCTTTCCTTCTTCTTGTATTCACTCATAAGTAAGTATATTTTTGTTGTTTGTAAATTTAATATTTTATTATCACAATCACACATAATTTATAGAAAGATATTAATAGGGAAAGGTTATAAACTTTTTACGAAACAAGTCCAACCTAAAAATATATCTTTATTGTTAATCTGTTGTTGCTGTTAAGCCAGTTCCCGCTATTACAACATCACTAGTATAAGTCATTGGCAGCTCAAACGCAGTGCAAGTTAGTGTTACTGTTACTCCATTCTCATCAGAAAAAGCAGCTCCAGTACCTCCTTCTACTGATGCTAAACGAGCATAAGTTTGACCATCTGTAACACGATATGTACTTCTATACTTATCGCTAATACCCATTACTAAATTACTATTATTTGAACCATCGTCATTATTGTCAATAACTAAAACCATTAAACACTTTCCTTCAAATTCATTAAGCCTGACTATTTTTGTTCTTTCCAAATAAGGGAGATTGAATGATAAAGTAGTTTCAACAGTAGTTGTATCTTTACCTTCATTTGTTGCATTAACAGTTAAAGATGATGATTCTATTTTAGACTCATAAACACCCCAAGTTGCAGTCACATCACCTACATCTCTTATTTTATATATACTACTTATATTTTTAGTATACCCTATTATATCATCAGCCTTCCATTCTCTAATTAATATAGTTCTTGTGCCTCCAACTGATTGTAAATCAGCACAAACAATCGCTTGTCCACTTTCTATTGCCATTTTATTTTATTTTTTAAATTATTAATTAGTTGTTGCTTCATCAGGACCTATATATAAGATTGTTCCTGTGAAGATTCTAGGTAATTCATACTGTTTAGCCATTATATTAACAGTCATACCATTATCATCATTATAAGCAGCTCCAGAACCTCCTTCCATTCCAGTTAAATTTGCAAATGTTTGACTTCTCGCATTTACAGATTCATTTTCATACTTCTCACTAACACCAACAACAAAAGCCGTATCTGAAGAATCAATAGCAATAACCATCATACATTCAGTTAGTAAGTTTTGTAATTCGTGAAATTTTATATTATCCATTTTTGGTATAGTAAAAGATACACCACACTCAAAAGAAGTTGAACCATTTTCTTTGGTTGCATTTACTGTTAATGCTGTTAATTGATTCTTAAATTCATAATTATACCAAGTTGCTGTTGATGTTCCATCAGTAAGACTAGTAATTGAGTGAACACCTGCTCCATTAGCATAAGCAATAACATCTGCAGCAGTCCAACTTCTTAATAATATTCGTTTGATACCTCCACTTGCTTGTAAGTCAGTACAACCAATTGTAATCCCTCCATCTATTGCCATTTTATTTTATGTTTTAAATTGATTAAAAGTAATTAAGAGGAGAAGATTTTTACACCCTCTCCTCTATTATTACATTATTATTGTTATACTAAAAGTCCCCATTGAACAAGAGAAGAATACAAGTACTGTACACCTAATTTAAAGTAACCTCTGAAGAACATTTTTTCCTCCAAATCATCATAAAATACTTTGAAACTTCCTTCTGGGTCAGTTACATCAGAACCAATTATTAAGTTTTCAATCGCAGTATAACACATTCCTTGATTATTGTCAGCTCCTGCTGCACTTTGGAATAAATCTGGATTAGTATCAGCTAAGATAGTGTCCCACTCATACATTGCTACTAATTCAACACCTCTAAAAGAAACTCTAGGTGAAGCATCTACTCTATTAACTAATGCTAAGTCAGAACCAGTACCTTCAAGACTTTGTAAGTAAGCGTTATATACTTTAGGAGTTACAAACATTTTCTTATCTGCTGGTGCTACTTGCTGTAATGCTGCAGGCGCTCCATCATAAATTGCTGTAATCATAGTTAATGCTTCTGCTGCTGTTGGATTTGCTGTTGCTGCTGCTGCACTTTCTATTACAGTTTCTGCTTTCATTAATTCCATCCAACCATTAAATACTGCATATCCTGCTACTGCTCCTGCTACATCACCACCCCAAGCTAATCTTACTACATCTGAAGCGATACCTTTTACTGCTCTGTTTACGATTGCATCAGCTAACTGAGTACCTTCAATATTCATTACATCTGCTCCACTTCTATAAGACTCTTCAATGAAAGTTCCGAAAAACTCATCAGTACATTGCTCTAAAGCAACTCTACATCTACCTGCAGTAATTACTTTATCAGAAATATCAAATTGATTAGTACCACTTGCAGTTGAACAAGTTGAATAAACCTCTACGATTTTAGTTAAAGCTGCTGCTGTATATACATTCATTACATGCTTAACATTAGGTATTACCCTGTAGTTACGCATTATATCATCACTTCTAAATACTGGTTCGTAGAAGATTTCGTTTAGTTGCGCACCACCATAAGTTGCTGTGATTGCGTCATTTGCTACTGGACTATTTGCCATTTTATTCTATTTTTTTAGTTATTAAATTTATTTCTAATTCTTGATGCCATTGCATCGTAAAATGCTGAATTAGCATCTACTTTTTTGTTTTCAACTATTGCAGGGTCGCCTGAAGTCTCTAATTCTGTACCTTTAGCATCTGCTTTGTTGATTTTTGCGTTCAAACCTTCAACCTCTACTGTTAAAGTTTCATTGTTTCCTTTTGCAGAAACCAATTCTTCTTCTAGTAAAGACATTTTGTTTGATAATTCAATGTTCTTAGCTTCAAATTCAGAAATCTTATTTGTAATTTCTTCGTTATCTCCTAAGTTCACAGTTATCGCAGTTTGTTCAGCAACATCTGCAGAAACTTTTACTTCTCCTTTTACAGAAGTAACAATTTCTTCAACCTTGCTATTGAACCATTCTTTTAACTCGTTAGTCATTTTTTTGTTATTTATATTAATACTTAATTTATTCTTAATTTCTTCTTGTGTGATGTTCTTAAACTTAGAAACATCATATTTAGCAGCCACTTTAATAGAATCAGATATAGTATCAATGAATCCTAAGTCAAACGCTTCCTGAGCATTTAACCAAGTTTCTTCATCCATCATATCAACAAGCGACTCGTAAGACAATCCTGTTTTTTTTCTATATATGTCTATTAGTTCACTTGTAACTTTATCAAGAGTTTCTGCAGTCTTACGCATATCCTTAGCTTCTCCAGAAGTTCCTCCCCAAGCGTTATGTATCATAAATAAAGAGTTCTCAGCCATTACCACCTCATCTGCACCTAAAGCAATGATAGTAGCGATACTTGCTGCTATACCTTCTATATAGACTGTAGTCTTAGCTTCTCTTCTTTTGATTATATTATACATAGCCATTCCATCAAACACATCTCCTCCAAGCGAATTGATGCGTAAGTTGATTGGCATATCTTTTAGTCCTTTGATTTCTGAGATAAAGTCTTGTGCAGTTACTCCATAAGTACCTATTTCATCAAAGATGTATATATCAACAGTTTCACCTGCTTTATTTTGAATGTTATACCATTTTTCGTTCATAGCAGCAAAAATACAAGTAAGTCGTTTTAATCTTACCCAATTTCCCTACAAAACTTTTAGTATGTGATATTACTTGATGGTTTAGCCTTTTTTCTCTCCTTATAGACTATGTTTTGAGCCATGCTCTCACTTATATCATACTTAATGGATAAGTCCATCCAAGTGTTAGTTCTACTCCCTTCATTACCTACTAGCATCCTATCAAAGTCAGCAATAATCATATAGTTCCTAATTCTCTTAGGCTCAATTAATCCTCTCTCTGCAAGATGTCTTATAATATCTCTGCTAGTCGGACTTTCCCCAAACCTCTTTTCTAACTCAGTACCAGTAATTTCAATGAAGTCAAATACTACTTCTGCTTTATTTTGTCTTATTTTTTTTAGGGACATTTTTCTTTTTAGGTGTTTGCTCTATTTCAATCCACTCATCTACCATCATCTCCCAAAACTTACAAACTGCTCCTCTACAAGAAGTGCAATTAATACTTTGCTTGTTGGCAGGAAACAATAAATGCCACTCAGCGAACATTAAGTTTAATGAAGTTGCTTGATAGGTTGGGAAGTTTCTTTGATGATTTTTGTTCTTAATAACTGCATCAGTCATCATACTTCTTTTGTTCTTGCTGTAATTAGCAGCGATTTCTTTGAAATTCATATGTAGAGTTTTACCATTTATTTTCTGGACACTTACCAAAAAACTCTTTTGTTAATGATGTCTTTGCATCTAGGAAGCATTTGCATTTAGCACATCTTGCACCTCTACTTATCTTAGGCTTCTTTAACAGTAAAAAGTTTCGGTAGAAACTACAACTTTTACACACATCCATTCGTTCTAATTTTGTTTTTTTATCAACAAACATTTGTTTATTATTTTAATTATTAAATTGTAGCCTGAGATTGTATAACACTTACAGTATTTTGACTACTTGTAATATCTGCCTCAACTACTACTACTTTACTTGAGCCACCTATAGCTCCCATCATTTGATTTTGTCCTAAAGCATTGAATTGTTGTTGTGAGAAAGATGGCTGATTAAGTAATCCTCCATCAGCAAACTTAACACCTCCTCCTGCAGCGTTCATTGCAGATAATTGTCTAGAGAACATTGATGTACTTCTTTTATTTATAACAGCCTCACCACCCTCTAATTCAACTACTCTACCACCTACTGCAAACTTCTCTCCTCCCTGTGCGTGTGATTTACCTTGAACCATACCTCCATTAGCAAACTCCTCTATCATACCTCCATCAGCATACTTCTGATTCTGGATTACTGCTAATTGAGCAGCACCAACAGCTAAAATAGGTGCAACTGCAGCAAACCCAAATACTCCAGTTTGAGCAAACACTTTAGCTACTGCCATTGCTGTGTCCATTATAACCTGAATACTATCTCTTTTTTTCTTCTTTTCAAATGCAGCTCTCTCTATCTTATCTATCCCCTCCTCGTATTCTTCTTGCGTTATAAGTCCTGCATCCTTCTTTTCCTCTAACCTCTTTGATTCTTGCTGCAACTCTCTATCTGCATTTTGCTGCATTATATCAAAAATAGCACCTGAAGCAGTTTTCATTATATCTAAATTCGATAATATTCTTTCTTTCTCAACATCATCTAATTTTTTTGAAGCCTCATTAGTCTTTTCAAAATTTTCTATTTTTAGTGCTGTTAGTTGATTGTCTAGCTCTGCTCTTTCCTGTATACTTAGACTCTCATCTATTAGTAGATTGTCAATTAAAGCTATTTGAAAGTCTGCTAAATCCTGTTCAGCTTGCTCAATTGTTGATGTACCATTCAAAACATTATCTACTAATGAGTTCCAATAATCATCTGATACTGTTGATACGAATGATGAGTCTAATTGTTTTCTTGCTTTAATAGCATTAGCATATGCTTCAGTTTCTTTTTCGTGTGCTTTTATTTTTAAATCTAATAATTCACCCTCTAGCTCTTGTGTTCCTTCCCTGTGTTTATCATTAACAGCAATCATATTAGCCACGTGCTTTATCTCAAGTGCCTCAATATTATCATCAAATTGTTTTTTAGATATTTCATTAGCAAGAAACTTTCTTTTTTCTTCTAGTATTGCACTTGTATTAAATGCTTCAGCAGCCTTAATATCATCATCAAATGCTTTTTTTAATGTGTTTTGTCTAATTTGAGCATTATTTGTTTCTATTCTAATCTTCTTATTTTCCATCACCAAAAGCTCCTCTTGCTGCTTTAAAATTAAGTCTTTAAAGTAAATATTTGCTTTATCTCCCTCTTTTGTTTGTTTTAGTAATTCTTTATTTGCATCTATACCAGACTTCCAAATTTCAACAGATTGTCTTTGATATTCTAAATCCTTTTCTCCCTGTTCTATTGTTTTAGCTAATTTTTTATTGTTAAGTTTACTTAGTTCTTTTTCTCGTGCTATTTGCTTTTTTAGTGATTCGGTGTAAGTATCATTTGAATCAGCAGCATCTTCAGCAGCATCACCAGAAAACATAAAAGCAGCAGCAAGTTCTGTTAGTAACACCACAGCAATACCAATACCACTACCAATTAAAAACTTCTTCACCGCTACCCTAGAGAAGTTTATAGCAGTAGTAAATTTTGTTGCTGCTATTCTAGCCAAAAGTAATGCTCGTTGAAATACACCTGTTGCTCCTGCACTTGCTATCATAGCTACACCATAAAGCTTTATACCAAGAGCCATAGCTCCAACCCATTTAACTAACGTAATTATCCCTCTTATAGTACTTGCAATAGCTGCTGAAGAATCTGTAAGTCTATTTATGAAGTTAGCAAATCCATCAATCATATCTTGAAGTCCACCTCCTAAGTCTGCAGTAAGTTTTATAGCTAATCCTTGTGTAGCTGAAGTTAATCTTTTAAACGCACCTTCTAGCGTATCTCCAATAATACTAGCAGCTTCTTCAGCAGCTCCCTTCGCATTTCTCAACTCTGCTGTAAGCTTCTCTACTCTCTTAGCTCCCTTAACCATTACACTAAAAGCAGCAACTTGTCTGATATTAACAAGTCCATCTAAAGTAGTATCACTAGCAGTACCTAACTTCTCTAGTGCTTTAGATAAATCAACAGAACTGTTTACGGTGAAGCCTAAGAACTTAGATAAGTCAGATGATGAATCTTTCATCTTTAAGAATATGTTTCTCATAGATGTACCTGCTATAGATGCCTCAATACCTGCATCTGTAAGTGTACCCATAATAGCAGCAGTATCCTCTAACTCAATATTCATTCCTGCAGCAATAGGAGCTACTTTAGTCATAGAGGTCTGCCACTTCTCAATATCTAATGCAGATGAATTAAACGAAAGAGTCATTACATCTACTACTCTAGTTGTTTCACTAGCATCTAACCCAAACCCTCTAACTGCAGCTCCTGCAACTATAGCTGCTCTACCTAAATCACTACCTGTTGCTGTTGCTAGTAAAAGAGTAGCTTCTTGAGCATTTAAAATCTCTTTAGTAGTAAAACCTAATTTAGCGTAATTAGTCTGAAGTTCTGCTACCTGTGTTGCAGTAAAGAATGTAGTTCTACCTAACTGTTGAGCAGTTTCAGATAATTTCTTAAAGTCCTTCTCACTAGCACCAGATATTGCTCTAACTTTCGCCATTTGAAATTCAAAAGCAGTAAATGTTTTTATTGAACTTGATATAGCCTGACCTATTTTTCTAAACACAACAGTAGCAGCAAACACACCTGCAGCCATCTTAGCCATACTCTTAGTTAATCCTCCAGTACTTTTAGTTGCGTTTTTTGTCTTTTTACCTAAATCATCTAGTGCTTTACCTCCTTGTACTACTACTTGAACTACTATTTTTTCTGTATTTGTTGCCATATATATTATATATTATTAACTAACTCTAGCTTTTGGATTATTTTTTCTTATATAACTGCTTATCATATCTGCTACATCTTCCCCTATAGATGGTGCTAACTTAGCCGATATTTTATCTTTAAACTTTCTTGCTGTATATCCTGCAAAGTCTGTCCTTCTTAATCTATTTCCTTCTGTCCAAACAGAATAAGGTTTTCCATAACCTTTATCTTTTAACTTTCTTAATATCGGCACAGGACTACCTATCATATTCTTAGAATTCATCCAACTTTGTATTGCACTTAGATTTGGTACTGCAGCGAATAATGGATTATTTACTGCCTTCCAGTAACTAGCGGATGACATTACATTTAAAACATTACCTTTAACTTCATACCTTAAACCTCTACTTAATCTGCCAGTAGCATTATGCTTCTGTGCTTTAAGTTCATCTTGCAATCCTTTCCTTAATATTACACCAATATTACCTAATTGTTTTAGCGTATTTTTAAATTTAAACATTTGATAATCTATTACCTGCATTTAATCTCAATACATTGTGTGCATTACCATACATATCGTTAGCATATACAGGAACTATATACTCTTGCTTTTCTTTTATAGAAATATCTACTATTGATACATTAGTAATGCTTGCAGATGTTGTAGTGAAATATAAAACTATAATATCATTAGCAGTATATGCAGTAAAGTTATATTTTAAATAACTTTTAGCTATTTTTGAAATTGGAAAAGAAATATAAGAACTAGAAGATTCAATAAAGTCATTAGAAGATGGAGTAAATGTTTTGACATACAATTTACCTGAATTTGCATTTATAGTATTTTGAATTGTTACCTCGTATTCTTTACCTACTGTTAATACTAACTTCTGATACATTCCGCTATAACCTACTTTACTGCCTACCTTCTGACCATTGAATATAAAATATCCTCCTGTACTTATGGGTGCACTAACAGTAGTATAAAGAGAGCCATCAGTATGATACCTATACCATTCATTTAATACAGTAGCAGGACTATTTATAAGAGCATCAGTTAAAGGGTTTTCAGCATTGCTACTATAATCTGTATCTGAACCTAATTGAGTTACATAATTGAAAGCATTTCCCCAATTAATAAACTCTCCATCATAAGTTATTATGCTAGAGAATGTTTCTAAACCACTCTGCTGAGGTATTCCTGTACTTGTTATTTGTTGATTATTTGACATTTATATATATATATATTAAAATTGTTCTTCTTACCCTAATCCATCACCGGAATCTGGAGCAGCTTGACTGGTGTCCATAGTCCCTCCTACTCCCCAATCACTTGTGCTTCCACTTAATCCAAAAGAAGGTGCTTTTGCTGCAAATACTCCTAACTCAATCCACTCTATTAACTCTACTTTAGTTGAATTGTTTTGATTAGGTATATAATCTACTATTTTATTAATTCTCCAATAAACACCATCTATATAAACTAACTTTCTAAAGTCTAAATTAATAACATCATAAATCTTTAAGTTAATAGATACTGTTCTTAATCTTTTACTTCTCTTTAACATTTCTATCATATTCATGTAATAATTTTCGTATAACCCTTTACTTATTTCTTTAGCTGAATATACTGCTGTAGAATCATCATAATCTCTTACCCATACATTGCCATAGGCTAGGTTAGGACTTGATGAGCTATCCCCATTATACATTGTAGCTTGTGGGTATATGTTCGAAAGCACTCCACTTCCTGAAGCATTACTGTCAGCTACTATAGTTTTTATAACAGAATTCCATGTTTGCACTTGTGCTCTTTTATTAAAATGAATACTATTAGGAGAGTATTTATTCCAATACAATAATCTTGGAAGAAACTCAAAACCCTTATTAGGTCGCCCTGAATCATTAGAAGAAACCATTTCTGTCCATAAACAAGCAGAATACGCTGTATCAACATTAGGAGTCTGAGTAGTGTCCATATCTTTAGTATTGTAAGTGCCAGCAAAGAATGGATTTTCAAATTTACTCTCTCCCTTCAAAAATGAAGCAGGAAGTGTCTCTCTGTATGGGTACTCATCATGTAAATCATCAAAGAACCTTTCTGCCCTTATTTTAACCTTAACATCTGCACTATCACTTTTATACTTAAATATTAAATTTCTTTTTATGTCATTCTCTACCCACTTATCAGTTATCTCATTCCCTCTATTTAATTTAGCAGTCCAATCTACTGCATCTTTGTATGGTAGAAAGAAAGTGTTAAAAGGTTCTATGTTTATTGTTTTGTTGGGTTCATCAGTAGTCATCTGAAGATTATATGCGTGTGCAATACCTTTAATAAAGTCTATTTGTTTGTATTCAGTATTGATTACATCAGACAAATTGTAGGTTTGTCCGTACTCCACATTATAAGGGTCAATATCAATTCTGTAATTACCATTAGAATTAGTAGATGTAGTTGATGAGGTTGGTGTAGATGAGCCAAATAAATGTAATGTTATTTTATTTCCATTATAAGTGGAATTTCTTGCTTTAACAATAAGAACTAATCTTAATTTATCTCCTTTATTAAGGTATCTTGAATGATTAATTATACCAGAAAAAATCTGAGGCTCACTTATAGGAGAACTACCTCCAGCATCAAAAAAACTACCAGTTTGAATCTCAGAAACTCCTACCCAAGATGTATGACCTACTGTTTGCACTTGTAGTTCAATTTTAGCATAATCTACTGTTAAATCACCTCCAATGTAAGTAGTTCTATTTACAAATAAACCTAAATTCTTTAATGTAATATTATATTCTCCATACTCTTCAGCAGTAAATATTCCTGTTGCTAAATCCCAACCTGTATTATCTCTATTAGTATTTAAAACAAAATCAGCACCTGCATCATTTAAGTCAATTACAGAAGTAAAAATATCCCAGACAATAGGAAGAAATAAATCATTAGTAGGAGCTATTAAAAGTGAAGATATTAAAGCCTCTCCTGTAAATTGATTTCCATAACCATATTTAATAGTTCTATAATCAGTATTATTATACTTAAAGTTTGGTAGCAACCAAACATTCTTTTTAAAATCAACTGTGTTCATAAAATTAGAATTAATCGAATAACCAACGCTATTGAATATTAAATCTAATGTATTTTTTACAAATAATGCTGGTCTCCAATCAGGGGTTGGTGGAGGTGTGCCATAACTTACTCCATTATTAGTAAAACCATAATAACCTGTGTATTGAGCTCCCCAACCACCTGCAGTACCATAATTATTTAAAAGCTGTATTGTTCTTTCATCTCCCTCTGCATTATACTGACCATAAGATGTTATAGGATATACTATTGGTGATGAACTGTCGCTATCTTCATGCTGCCAAGTAGCAATAATATCATCTTTTTTATATTTTAAATCTTCTCCCTCTGTTCCCCAGACTAAAGTATTCATATAAGAATCTTGTATCTCAGTTGCCCAACCTAAATTATTACCATAGAATACTCCACTATATGAATATGGAATTTCTCCATAACCACCTATCCCTGTAATCTTAATTAATCCAACTTCAGAGTAAATACCATTTGATGATATCCTACAATGTTTTTTTTCAATTACTTTATTACCTGAATAATCATTTGGTATGTATATGTTCTTTAAAATTATGTTGTTATTCTTTGTTGCAGGGAACTTAAATGTCTTACTATAATTTCCACTTGTTGAGGTTATGTCTTTGAATTCTGAAATCTGAAATGTCATAGCAAAAGGAAATTCATCAAAGGTGGTAACTTCTAATTCTCCAACTACACTAGCATCCCAATCAATAACATTTTTATTGCTATCGGTATATTTATAATCTAGTATCTCAATTTTTAATGACATTTATTAGTTTCTTTGTGTTTTTACTTTATGAGCTAAAGTGTATTCAATGTTAAATTTAACTAATCCCTCTGATTGATTAACAGTTTCTGCATCACTATTAGTAATTATGACAGGTATATATCCTTTTGTTGATGGTCGTAAGTAACTATTCAATATGTTACCCTCTTGTGTAGCCTTTGTATCTTTCTCTATCCATACATTAGGAGATAATAACATACCTTGTAACCATTTTGCATTTGGAATGTTTAGAGGTTCTGTATATACGCTTAAAAAATTTTCTGCGTTTACATTAGAAACTTCTCTACCTCCCTTATAAAGATTACCTCCTCTCATTGTATCTGATATATATTGACTATTTGATATATTAGCTCCGGATAAGTATTCATCATTCTGATACCAAGTTCTATCTGCATTATTTTTTTCAACCACATCTCTACTTATATTTATTCCCTCAACAACATCTCTTTTAGCGGTATAACTATCAATACCTCCCATTGAGTTTAACCAATGAAACCTAACAAACCCATAAGCAAGATTATCACTATCCCTGTCTATATCGTAAAAATAAAAATCACTTACTCTTTTTTCAACTCCACCTCCAAATAAACTAATCTTAACAAGACTTACTCTGTAAGAATCAGTAGTTGATAATATCTTATCTCCTGAGTAAGCGTTCCAATAGGGAAAGTTACTTCCAACAGTAACAGTAGACCTAGTATTATCAGGCGTGTAAACATTATTACTATTATTAATATAGTAAGGTGATATATTCTGAATACACATCTTTTTTTGAATATCTGAAAGAAAGGTAAAATCCCCTGAACTTGTACTTGTAAGTAAGTTATCTTCAAAATCTCTTAAATAGAAAGTATTTACTACTGAATTATTAGCAACAGTTTCAATCTTTAAAGCCATTGCAGCTACAGTATCAGTAGTTGTACTAATATCAAAAGAGTCTGCTCTATCTACATAAAACTGCAAAAACTCTGCTTGTTCATCTACTCTTATTTGTTTAAATGAATTAGGAGCATTAAGTGCACTATTTGGACTTCTAGTTAATAGACTATATTTAACATTAGCATCTTTTCCAATAGCAAATGACTTGAAGTATGGTGTTTTATCTTCAGTAAATTGATTTACTGAGTTAATTACTGTTATCTCGTTAGAAGTGATTGCCCCAGTTGCTGCTATTATATTCCCTGCAGCATTAACAATTTGATAGTTTGCTTTTACTTTTAAATACCTAAATGTACCATTCTCTGAAACATTATAATCGCTTATAGGAGTTCCTGTTGCACTAGTACCATTAAGTACATTATCTTGCATTGTTGAACCACCATTCATTCCTCCATATTCAACGCTTTGCCAAGTACCTTTGTTTATTGGACATAGACTGTATGATAGTTGGTCTGAAACAATCTGACTAACATCTATTGTGAACCTATGACCTAATGGTGAAGAACCATCACTATATTTCTTGTTAGCAATATCTCTTGATTTCGTAATTGTACCTAACAATTCCCAAGCAGCAGGAAATGTTGCTCCACTCTTAACACTAGAAAACACAGTAAACACAACATTAACGATATCTCCTGTTTGTGGGCTTGCACTAGACTTATAGTTATCCTTACTTGGCTCTACTCCTTCATTTAAGGTATTACCATCAAACCATTGTACTTGATATCTTAGCTGGTCATTAGCACTCTTTAGTATGTTAGTTCTTGACTCCTGTCTTGGAAAAGCATAAGAAACGTTATCAGTTGAATATCCTGTTGGTTGAATACCGAAAGTTGCTACACCATTTATACCTGCCATATCTTAATATATTTTATATTTTAAATTTAAGTAACCTGTAACATTATCAATTTCAGAAGATGATAAGGCTCTATTGTAAATTATTATCTCTTGAATATCTCCATTGAGTAATTCAGAATTATACCTACCTACTTTAAAGGTAGAATTATTAAACTCTAAGTCTGTATTAAATGCCACATCTGTATTATTATCTTTTATAGAGATTGATGAATCATAATATTCCATATTTAGAGTTGCCCCAGACTTCTTTAAAACTCCAATATGACTTGAAACTGTACTATTAGTTGCATTTTTTCCAAACAATGTAGATGTACCATCACTTACTCTAGTATAAAAATTACTATTAGCATCAATACCTATTAATATATATGCTGTTTCTTTTTCGTAACTAAAAACAATACCCATTTCCTTTTTCATGTGGCTCACTTCAAAAATTGTAAAATCTTTTTCGACAGGAAGGTTATTAACTGAATTCATATCACTAGACACACCATTAAAATCAAAATAACACTTATCATTCTGACCTCCATAACCATATCTTAATGGCTGTCTATCAGATAGAGCCTGAACCATACCAGTCTGCTCTGATACTTCATTACCCCAAGCACTCACTCCCTTAGTTGGTATGTCAAATGTTACACCACTATCTGCTCTTAACCATACTGCTAATCCTGCAAAGTCTGATGGGTAGTTAGATACTGGTCTAAAACACTTAGTAAATGCACTCATTGTAAATGTTAGCTTAATCTGTACTAACTTGTCGTTCTGAGTGTCTTTAATTCTTTCAATCTCTATGCTTTCATCATTTAAGTAAGCCTCTACTGTAACATCTTGATATTTTTTAAGAACCATATCAAGCCACTCATTAGATAAGTCCTGTAAGTTATCCCATCTCTTTTGTAGTGTTACTACTGATTGTGCTGCTTGTGAGTATAGATTGTAGAAGTTTATTTCAAATGAATACTCCTCTCTACCATCATACACTACTGGCATTATTGATTCAGGTGGATTTACTAGCATTAATGGGTACTGAGTGTCGTGGTCTTGATTGACCTCACCATCATACCCAAACTTTACATCTCCATAAGTCCATTTGCTGTCAAATACAGTTATTATATCTGTTAGTCTTGTTATTGCCATAGTTATGGTGTTATATTATTTTTATTATGTATCTTTTCTTGTAC
>Ga0308021_10000785_pt1 | contig 14613 bp, 11 predicted proteins | sample Neamet351_FD_201296 | JGI IMG/M metagenome (GOLD analysis project Ga0308021, IMG submission 201296) | Marine microbial communities from water near the shore, Antarctic Ocean - #351 | ecosystem: Environmental > Aquatic > Marine > Unclassified | place: Southern Ocean | collected 2014-10-02
TTTAAAGACAACACTTTTGATGCTATTACAGTTTCTTTTGGTGTGCGTAATTTTGCACATTTAGACAAAGGAATTAAAGAAATTGCAAGGGTTTTAAAACCTACAGGAGTTTTAGTTATTTTGGAAACTTCAAATCCGATTAAATTTCCTTTTAAACAAGGTTATAAATTTTATACGAACTTCATACTTCCTATTATTGGAAAAATATTTTCGAAAGACAAAGTTGCCTATTCATATTTATCAGAATCTGCAAATTCTTTTCCTTTTGGAGAAGCTTTCAACAATATTTTACAAAAAAACGGGTTTACTAACACAAAAGATACTCCTGTAACTTTTGGAGTTGCAACAATTTATACTGCAAGTAAATAATGATGAATAAGAAAGTATTGTTTTTTGGTTTTTTTCTAATGATTTCCGCCGTGTTTTATGCACAAAGAGAGCCTGTAGAAAACTTGCCAACTTTTGATAAAAGAAAACTACACTATGGTTTCTACTTAGGCTTAAATCAAAATGATTTTAAATTAAATTTAAGAAATAGTGCGATACAAAATGCGGATATTACGGTTGCTCCTACTACAGGTTTTAATGTGGGTTTAATTGCAGATTTTCGTTTACATAAAAACCTAAACATCCGTTTAGAGCCGGGTTTAGTCAGTAATTCTAAAAATATTTATTTCAATCATTTAGCAACAAAACAAGATAGTGTTAGAGAAATTGGTTCTACTTATTTGCATGTTCCTGTAATTTTTAAATTTAGCACAGACAGGTATAAAAATATCCGTCCGTATGTATTAGGTGGTATTTCTTACGACTATAATTTCTCTAGTAATGAAGCCAATCAAGATGATAATTCTTCTGGTCAATTTAGAATGAAAACCCATAATCTCATGTATGAAGTGGGAATGGGGATTGATATTTATTTGTATTATTTCAAGTTTTCTCCTTCAATTCGTGGAATTTTCGCTTTTAACAACGAAATAAAATACGATAATGATTCAAATAGTGAATGGACAGCTCCTGTAAACTTTATGGGAACGCGTGGCGTATTTTTGACATTTGCTTTTGAGTAAAGTTAGTTGCAAACTAATTAGCTGAATACGACCAACTATAAATTTCTCTTAAATTCACTTAACAAAATAGCCGTTGCCGTTGCAACATTTAAGCTTTCTGTTTCTTGCGTTTCTCCAAATCTTGGGATAGAAATTTTATTTTTTATCAATACTTTTATTTCATAAGAAACACCATTTGCTTCATTTCCCATAATTAAAACACCTTCTTTTGGAAGTTGACTTTTATAAACGTTTTCACCATCCATATCTGCTACAAAAGTTGGCAAAGTCGACGCTGTTAAATACGTTTCTAGATCAATATAAGTAATAGAAATCCTAGTCAAAGAGCCCATACTTGCTTGCACAACTTTTTGGTTGTAACAATCTACAGTCTCCTTAGAACAAAGCAATTGAGAAACCCCAAACCAATCACACAAACGAATGATTGTTCCTAAATTTCCAGGGTCATTAATATCGTCTAACGCAACAATTAATCCATTTTTTTGAAGTGGTTTTTCATCAGGAATTTTAAACAATCCTAAAACTTTATTGGGCGTTTTTAAGTTGCTTATTTTTTGTAAATCCTTTTCTAATATTCTTGTAATTTTATTCACAGAAATATCAGTTTGAAAATCATCAACTGCAAATAACGTATCAATTTCAAAAGAAGAATTTAGCAATTCATTTACTACTTTTACTCCTTCAGCAATAAATAATTTATGCTTTTGTCTATACTTTTTCTGAGATAAACTTGTTATAATTTTAGATTGATTTTTTGAGATGCTCATTAATTGTATGTAAATAAAAATAAACCGTTGAAAAATACTATTTTTGATTTTCTTTGCAGTGCTAAAATAATGAAAAAAAATTCGTTTTATTTTTTATTGATTGCCTTTTTCGTTTCATGTAATTCCACAGAACATGTTACTGATAAAGAACACCTGCTTAAAAAAAATTATTTTCTGATAGATAGTGTTAAAACAAATGCTACTGAACTGCAAAAGTACGTTTTACAAAAACCAAATCCTCGTTTTTTAGGATTGCCTTTAGGGTTGTTTTTTCATAACATTGGGAATCATAATAAACCCCAAACTGCTTCTGAATGGGCAAAAAAGAACGCACGTTCTTATCGTTTTGTAAAAGCTGTTTTTTCTGAAAAACAAAGTATTGCATATGCCAAATCTTTTATCAACTTAAATAATTCGTTTTTAAAATATCAAGGACCCGAAATAATTAGCGATCTTAAAGTGAAAAGAACCGCAGATAATTTATCGGCTTATTACAAAACACAAGGGTATTTTAAATCGAAAGTAATCACTAAAATAAATAGAGATTCTATAAATAAAAAAGCGACTGTAGCATATCATATCTCAAAAGGGAAACCCACTCTTTTAGACTCTGTAAACATCAAAATCACTTCTCCAGTTTTAGACTCAATTTATAAAACAGCGGCTTTAGAAACACTTTTAAAAAGAGGAAATCAATATAAAGATCAAACTTTTAGAGATGAAGCAGATAAAATTGTAAAACTTTTTAGAAATAACGGAATTTATCATTTCACAGAATCTGCTATTGGTTTTTATGTAGATTCTACAAGAACAGATTACAAAACTAATGTCGATTTCTTAATTTCTTCTAATCGATTAATTGAAGAAAACGGGAAGTACATAGAAAAGCCTTTTAAAGTTCATACCATAAAAGAAGTAAATGTAATTACAGATTATTCATTTACAAAAAAAGGCGACCTAATAAGAGATTCCATTTCTTATAACGGAATTAACTTTCTAGCTCACAATAAGATAAAATATAATCCTAAATATTTATCAGAATCTATTTTCTTAAAACCAAATGGAGTTTACAAAGACAATTTAAGAAATTTAACAAGAACACATTTAAAATCTTTAAAAAATTTTAAATCAACAAATATTAAATTTACACCAATTCCCGGAACTGACGATGCACTAAGAATGGATGTTTTTTTGGCTCCTTTAGAAAAACACACTTTAGGTTTTGAAACAGAATTAACACACTCTAATATTAGAAATATTGGCGCTTCTGCAAAATTTTCTATTTCTAATAGAAATGCTTTTAAAGGCGCAGAATTATTAAAAATGTCTCTTTTAGGTTCTTGGTTTAATTCTAACAATGGTCCTGGTTGGGAAATTGGTGCAGATGTCTCTATAGAAATACCAAGGTTTGTTGCTCCTTTTAAATTAAGCAAGTTTGTACCAAAAGAGATGTCTCCAAGAACGATGTTTTCTATTGGTTCTAGTTTTCAAAAAAATATTGGTTTAGACAGACAAACTTTTACCTTTTTAACAGATTACAAGTGGCAATTTAATTCAAAGAAAACCGTACAATTAGAGCTCTTAAACACACAATATGTAAAAAATCTAAATATTAGTAGCTTCTTTAATATATATCGTTCGGAGTTTGATAACTTAAATGCTGTTGCTCAAGTGTATGATAATGTAAATAGCATAGATACAAATTATCCTCTTCCTACTGATAATACACAAGCTACAGAATCATTAAATTTCATGAATACCGTTGCAAATAACACCAGTTTTCAAGCATCAAATTCTGATGAATATAATACTGCAACAAATATTTTAAATCGATATAATATTATTACTTCAGATTTCTTAATTCCTACAATTGCCTATTCATTTACTTACAATAGTCAATCCGATTTTAAAGACAGTAATTTTTCTTTCTTTAAAATTAGAATTGCCAATTCTGGAAATGTTTTAGGATTGTTATCTAAGAATACAAACACAAACAACAAAAAAACTTTTTTAAACATTCCTTTAGCACAATATTTTAAAACGGATATAGAATTTAAAAAGTTTTGGGATTTTGGGAACAACGCTGTTTTTGGTGTTAGAACATTCTTAGGCGCAATTGTTACCTATGATAATTCAGATATTCCTTTTACAAAAAGTTATTTTGCTGGAGGCTCAAATGATATTAGAGCTTGGCAAACTTATGAACTAGGACCAGGAAGAAGAAATTCTGGATTAGAATTTAATACGGGTAGTTTTAAATTTTTAACAAGTGTAGAATATAGGTTTGACGTTATTAGCAAGTTAAAAGGCGCTTTATTTATTGATGCAGGAAATATATGGGATATTTCTGGATCTAGTTTTGTTGAAAATGATGCCAAATTTAATAGTTTATCTTCTTTAAAAAATATTGCAGTTGGCTCTGGTTTTGGCGCAAGATTAGATTTTAGTTTTTTAATATTACGTCTTGATGTTGGTTTTAAAACCTACGAACCTTACTTAAATAACAGCAAATGGTTTAAAAACTACAATTTTGCGAATGCTGTTTATAATATAGGAATCAACTATCCTTTCTAATTAAATCTTTTTAAAAAACCTATAACGTTTTCGTTATTTTATGAAAAATCAAGATTCTTAAACTACTATTTTTAGTACTTTTGACGAGTAAAACATCATTAAAAAAATATAAGATGAATCATAACATAAAACCTGGAGTAGCTACAGGGAAAGAAGTTCAAGAAATTTTTAAACTAGCAAAAGAAAAAGGTTTTGCTTTACCAGCAGTAAATGTTATCGGTTCTAATACTATTAACGCTGTTTTAGAAACTGCTAGAGATTTAAATGCACCTGTAATTATTCAATTCTCAAATGGAGGAGCACTATTTAATGCAGGAAAAGGTTTATCAAACGAAAACCAAAAAGCGGCAATAGCAGGTGGTGTTGCTGGTGCAAAACATGTGCACTTAATGGCAGAAGCTTATGGCATTCCTGTTATATTACATACAGATCATGCAGCCAAAAAATTATTACCTTGGATTGATGGTTTATTAGACGCTTCTGAAAAACATTTTAAAGAAACTGGTAAGCCTTTATATAGTTCTCACATGATCGATTTATCTGAAGAACCAATTGAAGAAAACATAGCAATTTGTAAAACATACTTAGCTAGAATGAGCAAAATGGGTATGACTTTAGAAATTGAATTAGGAATTACAGGTGGTGAAGAAGATGGTGTTGATAATTCTGATGTTGATGTTTCTAAATTATACACACAACCAGAAGAAGTTGCGTATGCTTACGAAGAGTTATTAAAAGTTTCTCCTCAATTTACAATTGCTGCAGCTTTTGGTAATGTTCACGGGGTTTACAAACCAGGAAACGTAAAATTAACTCCGAAAATCTTAAAAAACTCTCAGGAGTTTATCACAAAAAAATATGATGTTGAAGAAAATCATATCGATTTTGTGTTTCATGGAGGATCAGGTTCTACACTAGAAGAAATTAGAGAAGCTATTGGTTATGGAGTTATTAAAATGAATATTGATACTGATTTACAATTTGCTTTTACAGAAGGAGTTAGAGATTATATACAAGGAAACGCTGCTTATTTAGCAACTCAAATTGGTAATCCTGATGGGGCAGAACAACCTAATAAAAAACATTACGATCCAAGAAAATGGTTACGTGAAGGTGAAGAAACTTTTAAGGCTAGATTAAAACAAGCTTTTACTGATTTAAACAATATTGATACTTTATAAAAGTATTTTTTTATAACTGAAAAGCACTTTGATTTAATCAAGGTGCTTTTTTTTTGACTTTAAGCATCAAAAAGGACACTTTAAAGAAAAAAAAATTACATTTGTACTTCTAATTTATATGCTATTTTTTTAATTTATAAATATAGAGACAATCTAAAACACAATAACTAGTATGGCTTGGTTTAAAAGAACAGATAAAGGGATACAGACTTCAACAGAAGATAAAAAAGATACTCCAAAAGGTTTATGGTATAAAACTCCTAGTGGAAAAATAATAGATACAGAAGAATTAAAAAGAAACTTATATGTAAGTCCAGAAGATGGTTATCATGTAAGAATAGGAAGTAAAGAGTATTTTGAGTTACTTTTTGATGACAATAAGTTTAAAGAATTAAATGAAAATTTAACTTCTAAAGATCCTTTAGGCTTCGAAGACACAAAAAAATATCCAGACAGATTAAAAGCTGCTCAAGAAAAAACAAAATTAAATGATGCTGTAAGAACAGCTGTAGGATTATCTTTAGGAAAAGAGATCGTTATTGCTGCGATGGATTTTGCTTTTATTGGTGGTTCCATGGGTTCTGTTGTAGGTGAAAAAATTGCAAGAGCAATTAATTACTCTATAGAACATAAAATTCCATTCTTAATGGTTTCTAAATCTGGAGGAGCAAGAATGATGGAAGCATCACTTTCTTTAATGCAATTAGTAAAAACATCTGCAAAATTAGCACAATTAGCAGAAGTTAAGATTCCTTATATTTCTTTATGTACAGATCCAACAACTGGAGGTACAACTGCATCTTATGCCATGTTAGGCGATATTAATATTGCAGAACCAAATGCCTTAATTGCTTTTGCAGGTCCAAGAGTTGTAAAAGACACTACCGGTAAAGATTTACCAGAAGGATTTCAAAAATCTGAATTCGTACTAGAACATGGTTTCTTAGACGCTATTTATGAAAGAAAGAATTTAAAAAAACAAATTAATTTATATATTGATTTAATTCAGAATTTACCAATTAGAGCATAACAAAAAAGCGTGCTATCTAAGGTTTCTATTCAAGAAAATAATTATATATTTGCAGCTTCAATGAAAACATCATTGATATACATAAAAATCATTTAAACAATATTGGAATGTATTTAACTAAAGAAGTAAAAGAAAGCATCTTCGAAAAACACGGTAAAGGAAAAAACGATACTGGTTCTTCAGAAGGTCAAATTGCGTTATTCACGCACAGAATCAATCATTTAACTGGGCATTTAAAAAAGAATCGTAAAGATTACAATACAGAGCGCTCATTAGTAATGATGGTAGGTAAACGTAGAAGTTTATTAGATTATTTAAAGAAAACCGAAATCAATAGATATCGTGAAATCATTAAAGAATTAGGAATTAGAAAATAATTCTCACAAAAAAAGAGGGGCTATAAACGCGCCTCTTTTTTATTACATTAAATTTAAAGGCTGATCCTAACAAAATCAGTAACCTATAAAAAATCAAAAATAGTAACAGCATTTTTGAATTTCCATTGCAACAACAGACAACAACACAACAACAAACTAATTAAAAATTTAGAATTAAAATTTATGATTCCAAAAGTATTTAGAGAGGTTATAGACCTTGGTGATGGTAGAGAAATTTCTATCGAAACTGGGAAACTAGCAAAACAAGCTCATGGTAGTGTTGTTGTGCAATCAGGGAAATGTATGATGTTGTGTACAGTTGTTTCCAATTACGAACAAAAAGATCTTGGTTTTCTACCATTAACAGTAGATTACCGTGAAAAATTTGCAGCGGCTGGACGTTATCCAGGAGGTTTCTTCAAAAGAGAAGCAAGACCAAGTGACGGTGAAGTATTAACAATGCGTTTAGTAGACCGTGTTTTACGTCCGTTATTTCCAAAAGATTATACTGCAGAAACTCAAGTGATGATTCAGTTAATGTCTCATGACGAAAACGTTATGCCAGATGCAATGGCAGGTTTAGCAGCATCAGCAGCGATTCAATTATCAGATTTTCCATTTGAATGCGCAATCTCTGAAGCAAGAGTTGGTCGTATAAACGGAGAATTCATTATCAACCCAACTAGAGCGCAATTAGCAGAATCTGACATCGACATGATGATTGGAGCTTCAGCTGATTCTGTAATGATGGTTGAAGGTGAAATGGATGAAATTTCTGAAGAAGAAATGGCTGACGCTATTAAGTTTGCACACGAAGCTATTAAAGTTCAATGTGCTGCTCAATTAAGATTAGCAGAAGCATTCGGAAAGAAAGAAGTTCGTGAATATGAAGGTGCAAGAGAAGATAAAGAATTAGAGAAAAGGGTTCATGATATGGCATACGATAAAGTATATGCTATCGCAGAAGCTGGATCAGCTAAACATGAAAGAACTGCTGCATTTAAAGAAATAAAAGCAGACATTAAAGCTACTTTTTCTGAAGAAGAATTAGCAGATTATGGTGGTTTAGTTTCTGATTATTACCGTAAAGCCGAAAAAGCTGCCATTAGAGATTTAACCTTAAATGTAGGGTTACGTTTAGATGGTCGTAAAACGGATGAAATTAGACCAATTTGGTCAGAAGTAGATTATTTACCATCAGTACATGGTTCTTCAATCTTTACTCGTGGAGAAACGCAAGCTTTAGCAACCGTTACTTTAGGAACTTCTAGAGATGCAAATAAAATAGATATGCCATCTTTCGAAGGTGAAGAAAATTTCTATTTACATTATAACTTCCCTCCTTTTTGTACAGGTGAAGCTAGACCAATTCGTGGAACATCTCGTAGAGAGGTTGGACATGGTAATTTAGCACAACGTGGTTTAAAAGGAATGATTCCAGCTGATTGTCCTTATACAGTAAGAGTTGTATCTGAAGTATTAGAATCTAACGGTTCTTCTTCTATGGCAACTGTTTGTGCAGGAACAATGGCATTAATGGATGCAGGTGTACAAATGATAAGACCAGTTTCTGGTATTGCAATGGGATTAATTTCTGATGCAGAATCTGGAAAATACGCTGTATTGTCTGATATTTTAGGAGATGAAGATCACTTAGGAGATATGGACTTTAAAGTAACTGGTACTTCTGAAGGTATTACTGCTTGTCAAATGGATATTAAAGTAAAAGGATTAGGATACGAAATTTTAGTGAATGCACTAAAACAAGCTCGTGAAGGTCGTTTACATATTTTAGGAAAAATAAATGAGACCATTTCTTCTGCAAACGAAGAGGTTAAGGAACATGCTCCTAAAATGATTAACAGACGTATTCCTAATGAATTAATTGGTGCATTTATTGGACCAGGAGGTAAACATATTCAAGAATTACAGAAAGAAACAGGAACTACAATTGTAATTACTGAAGACGCTGTAACTGAAGAAGGAATTATCGAAATCTTAGGGACAGACCCTGCAGGAATTGAAAAAGTGATTACTCGTATTGAGTCAATGCTTTTTAAACCAGTAGTTGGTAGTGCGTACGAAGTAAAGGTTATTAAAATGTTAGATTTTGGTGCCGTTGTAGAATACGTAGAAGCTCCAGGAAACGAAGTTTTATTACACGTAAGTGAATTAGCTTGGGAACGTACAGATAATGTTTCTGATGTAGTTAAAATGGGTGAAATTTTAGATGTTAAATATTTCGGATTAGATCCAAGAACTCGTAAAGAAAAAGTTTCTAGAAAAGCTTTGTTAGAAAAACCAGAAGGTTATGTAGCAAGACCACCAAGAGATGATAAACGTTCTGGTGGACGTGATAACAGAAGCAGAGATACTCGCGGACGTGATGACAGAAAACCTAGAGAACCAAGAAAAGAAGAATAAGCTCTTTTTTTAATACATATCAAAAATCGCCAAAATATTTTGGCGATTTTTTTTTGTTTATAGCTATTTTATAAAATGCTTTTATTTTCTTTGTAATCATTTTATGAAAATACAACGCATCACATATTTATCTTTAGGAACGAATCAAGGAAATAAAATTGATAACCTACAAAATGCAATTAATTTAATTGCAGATAAAGTAGGTGCTATTCAAAAAATATCTTCAGTTTACAAAACGGCTTCTTGGGGTTTTGATAGTGATGATTTCTTTAACGCCTGTTTAAAAGTCACAACTTACCATTCACCAGAGAAACTGATGAGTATTCTATTGAATATTGAATCAGAATTAGGTAGAGAAAGAAAAGAGACATCAGAGTATATAGATAGAAATATTGATATTGACATCTTATTATTTGATGATGAAATTATCTTTTCTAAAACACTTATTGTTCCTCATTCAAAAATGTTAGCACGTAAATTTGTGTTGGTGCCTTTAGTAGAAATTGCGAGTAACACAATACATCCAATAGAAAAAGAACAACTCTCTATTTGTTTACAAAACTGTAATGATTCTTCAGCAATTTTATTAATTAAAACGCAACTAAAAAGACCAGTCCCTATTTCAGAAAAGTACAATTATATTGCTATTGAAGGAAATATTGGCGCAGGTAAAACATCATTATCGAATCTAATTTCTTACGATTTTAATGCGAAAATTATTTTAGAACGTTTTGCTGAGAATCCTTTTTTACCAAAATTCTATGAAGATAAAGAGCGTTTTTCTTTTCCTTTAGAAATGAGTTTTTTGGCTGACAGATATCAACAATTATCTGATGATTTAGCTCAGTTAGACTTATTTAAGAACTTAATTGTTTCTGATTATTACATTTTTAAATCTTTGATTTTCGCACAAATCACTTTGCAAAAGGATGAGTATTTATTGTACAGAAAAATGTTTGATTTAATGTACAAGGAAATTACAAAACCAGATTTATATGTGTACCTATATCAAAATACAGATAGGCTTTTAGAGAATATAAAAAACCGAGGAAGAGAATATGAACAAAATATTGAAGCTGGGTATTTACAAAACATTCATGATGGTTATAAAAGTTTCATAAGCACCCAACAAAACCTAAATGTTTTAATTATTGATGTTTCAGAAATTGATTTTGTAAATAACACTGAAGATTACAATTACGTCATCAATAAAATAAAAAACGCTTAAAAAATTTATTTTTTAAGCTCTAGTTTTTCAGCAAAATACTCACAAAAATCACGCATTGTTGCAGCCATTTTTTGATCATCTGTTGCTCTTTCAAAAGTATCTGTCATAGACACTAACGTTTGATGATAAAATTGTTTCATTTCATCTACAGGCATATCTTTTGTCCACAAATCCATCTTTAAAGTATCTTTCTTCTTGTGATCCCATACAGAAATCATAATTGCCTTTGAACTTTCATTGTCAATACCACCATCTTTTGCAGTCCAAGAAATTTCTTCAGGAACTTTATTTTCATCTAAACCAACGTTAAAAATTATTTCAGAATTGTGTTTAACAGCCATTATTTTTTGGGTTTGTATTTCGATTTATTAAATAAATCTGATTCGTTTATTTTTAATAATTCCTGCAAAGATACATCATTATGTTTCATGTAGGATCTTACAATTTGCCATCCAACCCAAACTCCAATTTTTCCTGGAGTCAAATTATCCTGCTCAGTATAAAACTTAGAAAACGGTGCGTTTTCAAGAAATCTTTTGTTTAATTTAGTATCTGTACTGAACAATATTTTTTTATCCATAAAATACATCCAGACTTGCTCTTCATTTAAAGTTGCCCAATTAAATTTATCTTGAGAATACCCTATTTTTTCAGTATCTGAGATTAATGGTACATACAAATCTAGTAAGTACATTTTTTTTCCTTCAAAAATCATTTTACCCACAAAACTCCTATCGATAGAAGGACGAACTTGTTTATCTATAATTGCTTTTGCAGCATCCACAACAATGTGATCTTTCGTATTATTCTCTCTAATATACTTTGGGTAATCCCCGTAAAACGCATGTTCTTTCCCAAGATAAACATCCAAAGAAATCAACAACAAACTATCTGCATAAATAACTCTATTATCATAATCTAAATTCGTTAACATCGTTACAACATCTGGCGCTTGAAAAGAAGGATTGTAATATTTTACATACTTAAAAAGTGATGACAATTGAGTTTTTTCTGATGAAAAATCTTTGTATTTTTTTTGAGTTTCGGTAAACAGTTCTTGTTCTTGTGTATCGTTAATTTTCTCAAATGATAAACTATCGGTAAACTCTTCTGGAAATAAATAAGGATACTTTTGCCTCACTTTTGGTAGACTTTCTTTTGTTGCATTATAAAAATCTACTTCATATCTTTTTACAGAAAAATCAACATCAATATTGGAAATATCAATTTTTTTCATGTTTTTATCAGAACATGAAAAAAACACGCACAAAACCATTAAAACTATAAAATAAAATCTCATATTCTTTGTATCTTGGTGTTTCTATTTAAGAACGATAAAAATACTAAAATAGTTTATCAATGAACACCGAAAAAGTAGCAGAATATATTATAAATTGGTTAAAAGAGTATGCAACGAATGCAAAATCAAATGGATTTGTACTTGGAGTTTCTGGCGGTATAGACTCTGCGGTAACCTCTACTTTATGTGCAAGAACAGGCTTACCAACTTTATGTGTAGAGATGCCTATTCACCAAGCAGAAAATCAAGTTTCAAGAGCAGAAGAACATATTGCACAATTAAAAGAACGTTTTAACAATGTTTCAGAAGCAAGAGTAAACCTAACATCTACTTTTGAAGATTTCAAAAACGTGCTACCTGAAGCAGCAGTTTCCGCAAAATTAGATTTGTCTTTAGCAAACACTAGAGCTCGTTTAAGAATGACTACTTTATATCATTTTGCAGGTTTACAAGGATTATTGGTTGCTGGAACAGGAAATAAAGTAGAAGATTTTGGTGTTGGTTTTTACACAAAATATGGTGATGGCGGTGTAGATTTAAGTCCGATTGCAGATTTAATGAAATCTGAAGTTTATGATTTAGCAGCATATTTAGGAGTTCCAAATTCTATACAAAAAGCAGCACCTACCGATGGTTTATTTGGAGATAGCCGAACAGATGAAGATCAAATTGGTGCTTCTTATGATGAGTTAGAATGGGCAATGAACATGCAAGATAAAGACAAAACTGCTGATGATTTTTCTGGTAGAGAAAAAGATGTATTTGAAATTTACAATCGTTTAAACAGTATCAATCAACATAAAATGATGCCAATTCCTATTTGTGAAATACCAAAAGAGTTTTTATAAATTCTTATATATAAAACTAAAAAATGCCTTAACTATTAATAGTTAAGGCATTTTCTTTAAGTTTCTTATTTTGCTAATTATAATAAATTAGCAGAAATCATCATTTTTTTAATCCTAATATAGGCTCTTTTTTTAGAACCTTTAGAAATTTCAAAAGGTAAAAAAATGAATAATTGAAGTATCTTCAATATTTTTAACGTTCTTTCCATAGCAGTAAATTTTTCTTTTAGCACTTGCAATGTACGAAAAATATTTAATTAGGTAATTTACACAACTCTTTTAAGTTTCTCTGAAAGTCGAATTCTTAATGAATTATAACTCATTATTTCTTCTTTTTCCTCATTCGAATACTCCTTACCCTCTACTAAATATTCATTAACCAATCTCTCAATTAAAATTCTACGTAAATTAAAAATCACGTCAGGGACTGCTTTTGACAAAGCTTCTAATGCAGATTTAACTTCAATGCTTTTACTTTCCCAATTACTTAATTCATATTTCTCTTCATCCATTAAAATAGAAGTAACCGTAGTTGCAATATCTGTATTTTTATTATTTACAAATTTATCTATTTCTAATTTTTCAGATTGATTTAATTGATGAATCATTTCTGTATAAATTTCTTGAAAAAGAGGATTTGTAAACTCTGTTTCATCTTCTTGTAAGTGCAAGTAGATTTCTGCAGAAACTAAATTTTGATATTTTCTTGGGGCAGTTGTCTCTCTACCTTCTTCATCTGTACTAATAACTTCTTCAATAAATTCTACTTCCTCATTTCCATACAAAAGTAAAATTCTTATAATTTCATTTTCAAGTATTGATAATTGGTCAATTTTTTGAGAAGAAACTTGCCCCCCTTTAACCAATCCCATTTGTGTAGCCTGCTCTTGCTCCATAAAGTACTCAGGAGGTGGCTGATTGGGATCTACTTTACTGTAATTCGAACTTGTTTTGGTTTTCTGAAAAGATTCTTTTTTTAATAATTGCGCTAATTCACTAAATAAAACACGCTCAGAAATATCCATAATTCTAGAACATTCTTGCACGTAAACCTCTCTTTGAATTCCGTCAGGAATCTTGGAAATACTAGTCACGATATCTCTAATAACACTTGCTTTTTTTATAGGATCATTATTAGAATCCTTTAACAAAAGTGATACTTTAAAGTTGATGAAATCTTGCGCAGCAGTCTCTAAATATTCTTTTAATTCAATATCAGAATGTGATTTTGCGAAACTATCTGGATCTTCTCCATCAGGAAACTGAACTACTTTTACGTTCATTCCTTGTTCTAGAATTAAATCTATTCCACGAATGGAAGCTCTAATTCCTGCTGCATCTCCATCAAAAAGAACCGTAATGTTTTTTGTTAACCTGTTTACCAATCTAATTTGATCTGAGGATAATGCTGTACCTGATGAAGCCACAACATTCTCAATTCCTGATTGATTAAAGGAAATTACATCCGTATACCCTTCAACTAAAAAACAATTATCTTGTTTTGCAATTTCTTTTTTAGCTTGATAAATTCCATATAGAATTTTACTTTTATGATAAATATCGCTTTCAGGTGAATTTAAATATTTAGCAGCTTTTTTATCCGCAGTTAAAATACGTCCTCCAAAACCTAAAATACGTCCAGACATTGAGTGAATAGGGAACATCACTCTTCCTTTAAAACGATCGAATTGCTTGTTTTCTTTAACAATTGTAAGACCTGTAGACCCTAAATACTTAAGATCATATCCTTTTGCTAAAGCTGCATTTGTAAAATTATCCCACTGATCTAAACAATATCCTAAATCAAATTTTTT
>Ga0308021_10000786_pt1 | contig 14613 bp, 12 predicted proteins | sample Neamet351_FD_201296 | JGI IMG/M metagenome (GOLD analysis project Ga0308021, IMG submission 201296) | Marine microbial communities from water near the shore, Antarctic Ocean - #351 | ecosystem: Environmental > Aquatic > Marine > Unclassified | place: Southern Ocean | collected 2014-10-02
AAAATACGTATTAGAAAGCCATAAAATAGTTATGAACTAGTTACTTATCGTTAAACACCTATCACATTATTAAGTGATATGATAAATTTTGATATATACTGATTTAATAACAAATCATTACAATAAAATCGCTTTATGATGTTGAATGAAACATGTTTAAAGGATTAATGTTAACCGTTCGATTTTAAGAAGATAATTTACTCTATGAGCGATACATCAACATCAGACACACAAGTCATTCAATTAAAAAGCAAATTAGAAGCGGCTATTTCATCTCGTGCGTTATTAGAAAATGATTTAAAATCACAATCTTCAATGCTTGTTGATTTTATTGGTCGACTTTCTCAAACCTGTAAAGGTCAAGATAAGACGTTAGATAATAAATTAGCTAACTTACGTGTGCTTCTTAAAAAGTCAGCTGCGCTATCCGATATAGAAAAGCAAATAACGGTTATTTCTCAATTATTACAACAGCATTCAACAACGAATGCCGTCAATATAAAAACGCTTCATAACGACTTTTTATCTGCCGGTAAATCTTTACAAAAAATCAATGGTTTACCTGCTGACTTAAGACGTAGTTTACGTTCTTTAATACAAAATAACGAAGATGAAAAAGATGCTGTTGTTCAATACGTACCTGTTTTAAGTCAGCTTATTTCTTTTTATACCGATGTTTTAGCCGCAAAAAGTAATACGTCGAATAATAATATCACGACTCAAATACCGGCCAACAATCTTGATCAAACAAAGAGTGAGCAACCGGTAAGTAAAGCGTTTATAGACAAGTTTTCAAATATTTTGAATGAATTAGCTTTGTCTGATATCAACACAAAACAGTTATCTACTGTTAAAGCTAAAATAAAACCTGATATGTCTAATAACAATTTATTAGACCGTTTCTTTGAAGTTTTTGATGTAATAGTTGAAGATTTAAAAAATGAACGGAATACGGCTAAAGTATTCTTATCAACATTAAGTGAAACTTTATCAACCGTTCAATCAGCGGTTAAAAGTACCTTAGAAATAAGTTCGGCTTCTGGCGCTAAGCATGAAAAATTAAATAACATGCTACAAAAGCAAGTAGGAGAGATGGCAACGGATATAAGTGCAGCGACTTCTCTCGCTAATATAAAAAATGACATTAATGATAAGTTAAAACGCATTGCAATAACATTACAGAAAAAATCGACATTAGAAAAAGAACAAAACGATTTACTTCAATCAAAAATGCAAGAAATGTCAAACAAGATGCAAACACTTGAAGAACAAAGTAAAACCTTTGAAAAGCGTATTCAAGAACAACAAACTAAAAGCATGACCGATGCGCTAACAAAACTATCTAACAGAGCCTCTTTTGATGATTATTATGCAAAATCATTAATGAAATTTCACAGCAATAATTTTGATTTAGCTATAATAGTATTAGATTTAGATGATTTTAAACGTATTAATGATACCTATGGCCATACAGCTGGCGATAAAACATTACAAGTTATTGCTAATACACTTAAAAAACATATTGGTGACAATGCTTACGTCGCTCGATATGGAGGGGAAGAGTTTGTTTTGATCATGTCTAAAGCTAATAAAGAACAAGTACTTCAGCGATTAGAGACGATAAGAAAACACATTGCTCGCTTACCTTTTAAATTTAAAAACGACAAAGTCAGTATTACCGTTTCAATTGGCGCAAGCCATGTTAATAAAGAAGATAATACTCATACCGCTTTCGAACGAGCTGACGAAGCGCTTTATCAGGCAAAAGCACAAGGTAAAAATCAAGTAGTATACACCTAAAACATTACTATTCTTATAAGTTACAAGGCTACTATCACTGTAATATAGCCGTAGTATTGTGACCTTTCATATACCACGTTTTTTCATTCGCGGTCTTCAAGAAAAGGAATTAACATGCATACACAACTTAATCCCGTAGGAAACATGAACCTACTTTCACAAGTAGAAGTAGATGCACTTCAACAATCAGCCACTAGCGATTTATATAATTTATACCGTAATTGTTCTTTAGCTGTTCTCAATGCAGGTAGCCATACCGATGATGCAGAAGAAATTTATCAACAATATACTGACTTTCAAATTCAAGTATTAAGACGTGAGCGTGGAATAAAGATCGATTTACAAAACCCACCTATGCATGCCTTTGTTGATGGAACTATTATTAAAGGCATACAAGAGCATTTATCCGCCGTATTACGAGATATTTTATTTACCAATACCAAATATCAAAACATTAGCGATGACTCAAGTGAAATAACGCATGTAACTTTCGATATTTTACGTAACGCTAATGTGATAAAACCTGAGACAGATCCTAATTTAATTACGTGTTGGGGCGGACACTCCATCAACCATATAGAATATAAATACACAAAAGAAGTAGGATATCAATTAGGTTTACGTGGATTTAATATTTGTACGGGTTGTGGCCCTGGAGCAATGAAAGGCCCAATGAAAGGTGCAACAATAAGCCACGCAAAACAACGCAATAACTTTGGTCGTTACATTGGTTTAACTGAACCGAGTATTATTGCCGCTGAGCCACCAAACCCGATAGTGAATGAACTAGTGATAATGCCAGATATAGAAAAAAGGCTGGAAGCTTTTGTTCGTATATCTCACGGTATTATTATTTTTCCTGGTGGTGCAGGAACGTCAGAAGAATTACTTTATCTTTTAGGTATAATGCTTAACAGTAAAAACCAATCACAAAAACTACCTATTATTTTGACAGGACCTATTGAAAGCAAAGAGTATTTTCAAGAAATAGACGCATTTATAGGTGCAACGTTAGGCGAAAAAGCACAAAGTTTATATCAAATAATCATTGGCGATGCCGAAAAAGTTGCTCAAACATTAAAAGTAGGACTAGAAGAAGTACTCGCCTACCGAAAAGAAATAGGTGACTCTTACCATTTTAACTGGTCGTTAGTGATTGAACCTGATTTTCAACAACCTTTTGAGCCTAATCATGAAAACATGGCCAATCAAAATATTAGTTATGATCAAGAAACATCAACACTTGCTGCAAACTTAAGGCGAATATTTTCAGGTATTGTTGCCGGAAATGTGAAATCATCAGGTATAAAAGAAGTACGAGAGCATGGACCATTCAATATTAAGGGTGATCCTAAAATAATGGATTTAATGGATAAACTGTTAAAGTCTTTTGTTGCTCAGCAGCGAATGAAGCTGCCTGGTACTAAATATAAACCTTGCTATAGAGTTGTCGGAAAATAATAAAAATGAGCGTACACCTTGTACTAATAGATGCTTTAAACTTAATAAGAAGAATTTATGCGGTACAAGAACGCCCTTTTTTAATGAATAATGAGTTATCGGACAATACAAAAAAACAAGTATTGTTCAATACTCAACAAGCCTGTATTAATGCTGTAAAAAAAATAATTGAACAACAACAGCCTACCCATATTTTAACGGTTTTCGACAGTAAAGCACCGTGTTGGCGTTATGATATTTACCCTGATTATAAAAAAGGCAGAAAAAAAATGCCTGAGCATCTTGCAGAACAATTAACTCATATTCAAGACGAATTAATGACACATAATGTAGACTCATTAATATCTGAATCAGATGAAGCCGATGACTTAATTGCAACACTCGCGATTAAAGTTGCATTAAAAGGCCAAAATGTAACAATTGTGTCTACTGATAAGTGCTTTCTTTCTATGCTTAATAATCACACGAATGTTTATGATTATTTTAATCGACGTTATTTAGATGAAACGTATGTATTGGAAAAATTTAATGTATCACCTGAACAATTAATTGATTTATGGACACTAACCGGTGATAACACAAATAAAATACCGGGTGTTGCCGGTATAGGACAAATAACAGCATCAAATTTATTAAACGAATATGGAACACTTTCTGCGATAATGGCGGCTGAAAACATTAAAAGCAGTATTGCTAAAAAATTAGCTGAACATGCAGAGTCTATAGAATTAAGTAGACAATTATTATCGCTAAAACATGACATTCCGCTGGGTTTTAATCTTAAAGATATAAGGTTTCAATAAATTTATAGCTTATCTACGTTTAATTCCCTTTAAAATACGATTAAATGACTTCACAGATCTACTTTTTGTTTATAAAATTAACATCATTGCTTACATTCAATAATATAAGTAAAAAATTACTTATATAAGGCTTCTCATGAATCATAAATTTATACTACGCGGAATTATTGCTTTAGCTATATACGCTATATGTGTCGCTTTAGTGATGAATTTTTATGACGATAATCCCTCAAAAATGCAGTGGGAAGAAAGAGAAGATTATAATAGAAACTTTCTGACTATGGTTCAGTTAAATAAATTTACCTTTGATGAAGCATTAGATAAATTAGGGAGCCCTGATATTACCGAAGCGAAGCGCATTGATAACAATTATTACCAGGTAACTTTTTACAGAACCAATCATGTATTATCTGACGGTATAACGACACAAGAGGAATGTACTCCATTATTATTTAAAAATAATGTATTACTTGCGTCAGGAAAAACAGCATACGAAACTTTTCAACAACTATAAAAAACGGCTCTCAATAACGTCACCTTTACAAATAGCTCAGTTGCCTACCTTTCAAAATAATGTACCAAACATCTTAATTTTATCAATAAAAAACCCCGAGTTCACACTCAGGGTTAATCGTTAATTTATGCTCTATACGCTTAATAGCGTTTAACTTTACTCAAAGGTAGGTAAAGGAGAAAGTAACCTTGCGTGAACGGTTATTTCTTCACGATCATAATATAAGTGTTTAGCATACAGTTCATATTTTACTTTATATTCACTAAACATATCTTTCATGGTTTGAAGATCGTTATTCACCTGCTGATATCGGCCTTTCATTGGCAGTTTTAAGTTAAACATAGCTTCTTTACAGTAGCCTTTTAATAGCCATTCAGCCATTAATTTAGCAACACGTTGAGGTTTCTCAATCATGTCACACACTAACCAATAGTTATTCTGCTTCATCGGTATGTATTTAAAGCCGTCCATCATACGGTGTTTAACTTGACCGGTATCCATTAAAGATTCAGCCATTGCACCATTATCTATTGATGTAACCATCATACCGCGTCTTACTAACTGATATGTCCAGCCTCCAGGCGCAGCACCTAAATCAACAGCATTCATGCCTGAAGTTAATCGCTCTTCCCATTCGTCTCTCGGAATAAAATGTAAAAAAGCTTCATCAAGTTTAAGTGTAGAGCGGCTAGGCGATGCATTAGGAAACTTTAAACGAGGAATACCCATAACATGTAAAGAGCTATTATCTGCGTAAGAATAGCCTAAAACAACCTCGCTACCACTTAAAAATAACGCATGTAATATAGCGCCGTCATTATCACCTTTTACGGTAAGTGACTCTGTTTTTCTTAACGCTTGCCTTAACGGCACAGCGAGTTTTCTACAAAATTTAGATAATGCTTTACCGTCGTTAGTATCCGCAGTTTCCATTCTTAAATCAGCATATTGCCAATCAGTACCTAATGCTTCAGCGATCGCTTCAACCCGATTATAATCAGGCAAGTCTAACTTAGGGATAACACTTAAGAACCACTGACGAGCAAAGATCAATCGTCGTAACGGCATTTCCTTTAACAGGCCATCTCCCTCCTCCGCATTATTTAAATGAAAATAAACAAGCCCTTCATTCTTTTTCAATTCTAAGTAGCCATAGATTTCATTCCACGCTGCTTTTTCTTGAATTTCTGCACCACACTCTTTTTCAAAGCCGGGGCGACAATATAATATAATAGAGGCCATATTTATTTTCTTATTAACTAATGAGCAAGGGATTATTCCCTCAGGGTAAATTTAAAGGTTTACGCTTGTATCTGTATAATTTATTGATTCTAACTGTGTTGTATTTACTTTTCTATCGCCTTAGCTAAAGTTTTTTTACTTATAAAAGCAATTAAAATCCAAGCTAATGCTAATGACATTCCGCCTAATGGTGCTAATTTTCCGATAGCATCAAATGCAAAGAATGTTTTAATGTATAAACCTCCACTAAAACACAAAATACCTACGCTGAAACAAATACTTGAACATAACAAGAGTCTTGATGGTATTTTTACATACCAAAAAACAGTTAATAATAAAGCAAGCGTATGAATAAATTGATAAAATTGTGCATTTTCAATTCTAATTTTATCAACAACAGATAAAGCTTGCCCAGCATGAGCAAACCAAGCGCCGAATAGTACTGAAAAAGCGCCACTTATACCAACAAAAAGCAATAATAAGCGTATCAAATTAAGATTTTTCATCAATAAACCTCACCAATTGTGTTATTGCCGTTTTAATATGTTGAATATGAGTAAAACCTGATTTAACACGAGGCTTCAAATCATGATCACCATCTTCAAAATAATACACTTCACATAAAGAAGAAATAGTATAACTTTCAATGTCGGCTTTATTACCTAAGGCATCCCTATCACCTTGTAAGATGAGTATAGGTAAAACGGTTTCTTGTAAGGGTGCTAAGCGAAGGTTTTCAGGCTTTTTTTGAGGATGAAAAGGATACCCTAAACAGATAGTGCCTTTAACTTGTTCAAACTGTTCTTTCGACAATGTTGCAGCTACTCGCCCACCCATTGATTTCCCCCCAATAAAAACAGGAAGCTTTGATGGTTTATTAACTAAATATTCCGCTAATAATGATTGATAACAATCTTCTAAAATGGGCATTCTATTAGGTGGGTATTTTTTACCGTCATCTAATCGTTTATCCATATAAGGAAAATTAAAACGAACAACGCTAATACCCTGTTCATTTAATAAAGACGAAAATTTTTCCATAAAATGATGACTTTTATCAGCGCCTGCCCCATGAGCGAAAATAAATAATGCTTTAGCGTGCTCAACAAAGTTTTCAATTACTGAAGGTTTATCAATCAAAGTCATATAAGTCTTCTTCTTGTTCTTGCGCAACAGTATCTAATACCCATTCTCTAAAGGCTGATATTTTACCTGAGTCACTCTGGCTTCCTCTACACACAATATAATGAGCGTTTTTACTGACTAAAACCTCATCAAATGGGCAAATCAATCGACCTGAATCAATATCAGGTTTAGCAAAGGCGCTATCTGCTAAAGCCACACCTTGTCCGTGTATTGCAGCTTGTACTACCATGGCTGAATGGCTAAAAATAGGTCCGTTATTTACATTCATCCCTTTTGCTCCTACTTTTTTAAACCAACGCTTCCAATCTCTTCTTGAAGTATCGTGCAATAGCGTATGGTTAAGTAAATCCTCTATTTTTTTAAGGGGCTTATTTTGCGAAAATATTAAAGGAGAGCATACAGGGATCAAATATTCTTGATGCAATTTATCAATGTTCAAATCAGGCCAATTACCACGTCCATAATAAATGGCGATATCAACATCTTCAGTCAATAAGCCATCTGACTGTTCTACGGCTTTAATACGTACATCTATGTCGGGATGTAAAGTACTGAACGCATTCAATCGAGGGACCAACCACTGAATAGCAAAACTAGGTTGCATAGATACGGTGATCGCACCTTTTTCGCCACGTGCAAATAATTTTTCAGTTGCGTCCTGAATATTATTAAAAATATCTTTAATGTCTAAATAATAAGACTGCCCTTCTTCGGTTAAAAGTAACGCTCTATTTTTACGTACGAATAACTTCACATTAACAAATTCTTCTAATGCTTTTATTTGATGACTTACAGCCGCTTGGGTAACAAAAAGCTCTTCAGCAGCCCGTGTAAAACTCAAGTGCCTTGCTGAAGCTTCAAAAACCCTCAAAGCCTTTAATGGCGGTAGCCTACTGGCCATTTAATTTCAATCCTTTTTAAATTAACGTCATATTTACAGAAGCGTTACAAACCTAAAACCAACAAAACAAATACTAACACCTATCCATTAGTTTTTCTAATGGATAAGATTAATTTTAGTCATTATTATTTATGACTATTATTGAGTATTATACTGTCCATAGATGAAGGACTTCATCTCAACCCCATAATTTGATGGGTAGAAAGAAAAAACTATGTGTCCCAACCCATAGTTAATATTGAGAAAAAAGGTCCTAAAAAACTATACATACATTAATATTTTTTTAGAGGGTCCAAAAATGAAAAAAGTAACATTACTAGCAAAGACGATTGCATTAGTTCTAACTGTAGCCACTTCTGTTTCAATTCAAGCAGCAGAATTAGTTAAAGTAGACACGTTAAACAACACAGTACTTACAACAAACATAAGCACTGAATTAGCTCAAACATTTAAAACGATGAGCCCATTAACGTTAAATATTGAAAAGTCTGCTGAAACAATACTTATCGCTAAAAATGAACAACAATTTAACGTTATTGAATTAGAATCTATAACATTAATTGCTGCAGAATAAGTTTATTACTTATTAGCTTCTCTAGAGCTGATTTTTGAGTAAACTTAAATTTAATGCAACATAAGTAGCGTTAAATATTTACCATAAAAAAAGGTGCTTACAAGCACCTTTTTAGTATCTACAATTTAAGAGCATAAACTCATGACAGGTAGATTAGATATGTTCTACTGAAATAATTTCATATTCAACAACACCACCCGGTGTTTTTATTTCAATTTCACTATCAACTTCTTTACCAATTAAACCACGAGCAATCGGTGAATTTAGTGATATACGGCCTGTTTTAAAGTCAGCTTCATCGTCACCTACAATTTTATAAGTGACTTCAACTTCGGTATCAATGTTCAACAATTTAACGGTAGTACCAAAAATAACTTTTCCGGTATTCGTTATCTTTGTAACATCGATCACTTGAGCGTTACACAATCGACCTTCAATATCTTGTATGCGACCTTCACAAAAACCTTGCTCTTCTTTCGCCGCATGGTATTCAGCATTTTCTTTTAAGTCGCCATGCTCACGTGCTGTCGCAATGTCTTTAACAATGCGTGGACGCTTTTCCATTTTTAATACTTTAAGCTCTTCTTGCAGTTGCTCTGCACCGAGAAGAGTCATTGGATATTTAATCATTTTATTTCTTCTTTAATAACAAATAAAAAAGTGGTCTTTCGTTAGAAATACCACTTTTAAAAATTCAAATTCTATAGACAAATTATAGTCGTAGTCGCTAGATTATGTAAGAACATAAATGTTAGCAGTGTTTTACATCATAAATCACTGCTACACATAAAGCTAGACTATTACAAACAACCACTACAACGTGCTGTGTAACTCTTGAATTGACGTTACTGTATTTCTGTCGTCTGCTGAATGAGCCTGACATGCAGCAAATGCAGCATTTAACGTTGTTGTATAGGCAACTTTATAGCGAAGCGCTCCACCACGTAATACTTTTGAATCTTCAATCGCTTTACGACCTTCAGTAGTATTAATGATGTAGTTGTATTCACTGTTTTTAATTCTATCAAGAATATGTGGGCGACCTTCATGAACTTTATTTACACGACGAACCGGAACACCCGCTTCACGTAATATAATCTCAGTACCATGAGTTGCATCTAATTCATAACCTAAAGCGACCATTTGTTTAGCCAATTCAAGCACACGGCCTTTATCACTGTTACGAACAGAGATTAACGCGCGGCCATCTTTAGGAACAGAAACACCTGCACCTAAGTTTGCTTTAGCAAAGGCTTCTTCAAACGTAGAACCAACGCCCATTACTTCACCTGTTGAACGCATTTCTGGGCCCACAAGAGGATCACTACCATGGAATTTATTAAACGGAATAACCACTTCTTTTACAGAAAAGTATTCTGGAATAATTTCTTTCGTAATTCCTAATTCTTTTAAGGTTTTACCCGCCATCACTTGCGCGCCAATTTTAGCAATAGCAACGCCTGTCGCTTTTGATACAAATGGAACAGTACGTGCGGCACGCGGGTTAACTTCAATAAGGTAGACGTCGTTACCTTTAACAGCCATTTGCGTATTCATTAAACCGATAACACCTAACTCAAAGGCTAAGTCTGTTACTTGCTTGCGCATAACGTCTTGAACTTCTTGGCTTAAGCTATAGGCAGGTAAAGAACATGCTGAGTCACCTGAGTGAACACCGGCTTGTTCAATGTGTTGCATAATACCGCCAATAACCACATCAGTACCGTCACAAATAACGTCAATATCTACTTCAATCGCATCATCAAGGAAGTGATCAAGTAATATTGGCGAGTCATTAGAAACACTTACCGCTTCAGTCATATAACGACGTAAGTCGTCTAAATCGTAAACAATTTCCATTGCACGACCACCTAAAACATAAGATGGACGAACCACTAATGGGAAGCCGATTGATTCTGCTTTAGCCATTGCTTCGTCTACAGAGGTTACGGTTGCATTGTCAGGTTGTAATAAACCTAAACGGTCAACCGCTTGTTGAAAACGTTCTCTGTCTTCAGCACGGTCAATTGCATCTGGAGAAGTACCAATAATAGGTACGCCAGCTGCTTCAAGTGCGCGGGCTAATTTAAGTGGCGTTTGGCCACCGTATTGAACAATCACGCCTTTTGGCTTTTCAATACGTACAATTTCAAGTACATCTTCAAAAGTAATTGATTCAAAATATAAACGGTCAGACGTATCGTAATCGGTAGAAACAGTTTCAGGGTTACAGTTAACCATAATAGTTTCATAACCATCTTCACGTAATGCTAAGGCAGCATGAACACAACAGTAATCAAATTCAATACCTTGGCCGATACGGTTTGGACCGCCACCGAGTATCATGATTTTTTCATTGTTGGTTGGGTTTGCTTCACATTCTTCGTCGTACGTTGAGTACATATAAGCGGTATCTGAACTAAATTCAGCAGCACACGTATCTACACGTTTGTACACAGGGAATATTTCAGCAGCATGACGCTTTTTACGAATTTCAGACTCGTTAACACCAATAACATCAGCAAGACGAGCATCAGCAAAACCTTTACGCTTTAACTGGCGTAAGTATTCTGGTGTTAAAGACTTCATTCCGCCTTCAGCAACGTTCTTCTCTTCAAGCACTAAATCTTCAATTTGAACTAAGAACCAACGGTCAACCATCGTAGCTTTATATATTTCTTCGATAGTTAAGCCTAAACGGAATGCATCAGCAATGTACCAAATACGGTCAGAGCCAGCTTCTTGAAGCTCGTGCATTATTTTAGTTTTAGCACCAGGCTTAGTTACATCAACAATCGGATCAAAACCATTTACGCCAACTTCTAAGCCACGTAATGCTTTTTGCATTGATTCTTGTTGATTACGACCAATCGCCATCACTTCACCAACAGATTTCATTTGAGTGGTTAAACGGTCTTCACAGCCGGCAAATTTCTCAAAGTTAAAACGTGGAATTTTAGTAACAACGTAATCAATTGTTGGTTCAAATGATGCTGGTGTAGCGCCGCCAGTAATGTCATTTGATAATTCATCAAGCGTATAACCTACCGCAAGTTTTGCTGCAATTTTAGCAATAGGAAAACCCGTTGCTTTAGACGCTAAGGCTGATGAGCGTGAAACACGCGGGTTCATTTCAATAATAACCATACGGCCAGTTTCAGGACAAATACCGAACTGTACGTTTGAACCACCTGTTTCAACACCAATTTCACGTAATACGGCAATCGATGCATTACGCATGATTTGGTATTCTTTATCTGTTAATGTTTGTGCTGGTGCAACCGTGATTGAGTCACCGGTATGAATACCCATAGGGTCAAAGTTTTCAATCGCACAAATAATGATACAGTTATCATTTTTGTCGCGAACCACTTCCATTTCATACTCTTTCCAACCGATTAATGATTCATCGATCAATAATTCTGATGTTGGAGAAAGATCTAAACCACGTGTACAAATTTCATCGAATTCTTCAATGTTATAGGCAATTCCGCCGCCTGTTCCGCCCATGGTAAATGATGGACGAATAATACAAGGAAAACCTAACACTTTACTTGCTGCGTGCGCTTCTTCAATAGTGTGAACTATTTCAGCATTTGGCGTATCAAGGCCAATCGCTTTCATTGCTTTGTCGAAACGGCTACGGTCTTCTGCTTTATCTATTGCATCAGCAGTAGCACCGATCATCTCTACACCAAATTCAGCTAAAACACCTTTAGCTTCAAGTTCTAATGCACAGTTCAATGCTGTTTGACCGCCCATAGTCGGTAATACCGCACAAGGACGTTCTTTTTCAATAATTTTACGAACAACTTCCCAATGAATAGGTTCGATGTAGGTTGCATCGGCCATTTCAGGATCAGTCATAATCGTTGCAGGGTTAGAGTTAACTAATATAACTCGGTACCCTTCTTCACGTAATGCTTTACAAGCTTGCGCGCCTGAATAATCAAATTCACATGCTTGACCAATAACAATTGGTCCAGCGCCTAAGATCAAGATACTTTTTATATCAGTACGTTTTGCCATTTTCTCTTTTCTCTCTCTTGTCTTCTGGGCTTAAGCTTTTGCGGCTTGCTTGTATTCAACAATCAATTCAATGAAGTGATCAAATAATGGCGCTGCATCTGCAGGACCAGGGCTAGCTTCAGGATGACCTTGAAAACTAAATGCTGGTTTGTCTGTTAAGTGAATACCTTGAACTGAATGATCAAATAACGACTTATGCGTTACTTTAATGTTTGCAGGTATAGTTGATTCATCAATCGCAAAACCGTGGTTTTGAGCCGTGATCATGACAACATCGCGAGCAAAATCTTTCACCGGGTGATTAGCACCGTGATGACCAAATTTCATTTTAACGGTTGTTGCACCACTTGCTATACCCAACAATTGGTGACCTAAACAAATACCAAATACAGGAATATTTGTTTCAAGAATTTCTTTAATCGCAGTAACCGCGTAAGTACATGGTTCTGGATCACCTGGGCCGTTTGATAAAAACACGCCATCAGGGTTCATCGCTAATACGTCAGCAGCAGATGTTTGTGCTGGAACAACCGTTATTTTACAACCACGGTCAACTAACATTCTTAAGATGTTACGTTTTGCGCCAAAATCGTAAGCTACAACATGAAAGGGTGTTTCAGTAGGTGTTACAAAGCCTGTACCATTACCCGTATCAAGAGACCAGCTACCTTCAGTCCATTGGTATTGTTCTTTCGTTGAAACAACTTTCGCTAAGTCCATTCCTTTAAGGCCTGGAAACGCTTTGGCTTTCGCTAATGCAGAAGCTTCGTCTAAACTGTCGCCAGCAAGAATACAGCCATTTTGTGCACCCTTTTCACGTAAAATACGCGTTAATTTACGTGTATCAATATTCGCAATACCTAAAATGTTATTACGACGTAAATATTCACTTAAACTTTCTTCACTTCTGAAATTACTTGCTAGTAAAGGTAAATCTCTTATAACTAAACCTTTTGCTACAATCTCACCCGACTCTTCATCTTCAGAGTTAATACCTGTATTACCGATATGGGGATAAGTAAGCGTAACAATTTGCTCGGCGTATGATGGGTCTGTAAGTATTTCTTGGTAGCCCGTCATTGAAGTATTAAATACTACTTCACCAACAGCCGCTCCATCTGCACCAATAGCAGTACCTTTAAATACAGTGCCGTCTTCTAGCACCAAAATGGCAGATTTAGTCAATTTAACCTCCGTAAAGAAGAAATAAGCTTAACAATGAGCAACTAAATAAACCCCATTATTAAGTAAAAAAGTAGCATATGATTTTTTTAAAAATACTACATAAAAAACTGCCAAAATAGCGTTTCAATAAAGAAAAAACTTAAATTTTTGACAAAATCCACTTATTCTACGCTTCTCCTTTACATTCGTCTAGTGAAAAATGTAATAAACAAGCTTTAATTTGAACTTTGATTCAAAAGCGCCAAAAGTAGTAGTTATCTATCAAAGAAAGTTATTTCAAGCCTAAAACGTCTTGCATATCGTAATAACCAACATCAGCTTCACTCAACCAAAACGCGGCGCGCATAGCACCTAAAGCAAATGTCATACGAGAACTTGCCTTATGGGTGATTTCTAAACGTTCTCCAATATCAGCAAAATAGGCCGTATGCTCACCAACAATATCGCCAGCTCTTACAGTTGCAAAGCCAATCGTTTCTTTATCGCGTTCGCCAGTAATACCTTCTCGGCCATATACTGCACATTTAGAGAGGTCGCGACCTAGCGTGTCAGCAATAACTTGCCCCATTTTTACTGCCGTTCCTGATGGAGCGTCTTTTTTAAAGCGATGATGAGCTTCAAAAATTTCAATGTCGGTATGTTCACCTATCGCTTTTGCTGTAATTTCTAATAACTTAAATAATAAATTAACACCCACACTGGTATTAGGCGCTAAAATTACCGGAATACTTTTTCCAGCTTGTTCTATTTCAGCCACTTGATCATCATTAAAGCCTGTAGTACCAATAACTAACGCTTTATTGTGCTGTTGACACCATTTAATATTTTCGATCGTGGTTTCAATTGAGGTAAAGTCAATGAAAACATCGGCTTCTAATAGCTCATTTAAGTCAATTGAGGTTTTAGAACCAATAGCACCAATGCCAGCTAACTCACCTAAATCAAAATCAACAAAAGA
>Ga0308021_10000788_pt1 | contig 14581 bp, 2 predicted proteins | sample Neamet351_FD_201296 | JGI IMG/M metagenome (GOLD analysis project Ga0308021, IMG submission 201296) | Marine microbial communities from water near the shore, Antarctic Ocean - #351 | ecosystem: Environmental > Aquatic > Marine > Unclassified | place: Southern Ocean | collected 2014-10-02
GCGACGCGCCCCCCCCGCGCTCGGTGCCACCGCTTGCGCAACACAAACCTTCGTGCACCGTGCCATTCTCCTGGCGACGAGCATCTCCGTTACAGCCCCGTCAGCCAATGCTCCACGCGCCGCTCAAGCCCACACACAGCAGCAAAAAGTAAAGTTGGAGGGCGCACGGGCCGACACGCACTCGTGCTGGGCCCATGTTTCTGAAGCGTGGAGTGCACATTCTGGCCCGATCCTTCGCCACGGGGCGGAGAAGCCCACCCGATGTGCATGAGATGGCGCAGAAGCTCGTTGGGGGCCAGCGTGCAGCGCTGAGTCGCGCGATCACGATGGTGGAGTCGCGCCGGCCGCAGGACAAGCAGCTTTCACACGAGCTGCTCGGGGCCGTGGCTGCGCTCCGCCAGGAGGTAGCTGATGCGTCGAGCCCCGCCGCGCCATTTATTGCGCCCCCGAAGGACCCCAAGAAGGGCGAGGAGGGCGGTACTGCCGAGCGCCCCCCCCACCAATCCGGCTCCTTCGGGTCGTTCCGCCTTGGCATCGCCGGGCCGCCGGGCGCCGGAAAGTCGACGTTCGTCGAGGCGCTGGGCGAGTATCTCACGCGCGAGCGCCTGCACAAGCTCGCCGTGGTGGCTATCGACCCTTCCTCCTCGCTCACCGGCGGCAGCATCCTGGGCGACAAGACGCGAATGACCACGCTGTCGGCGAATCCGAATGCCTTCGTGCGCCCCTGCCCAACGGGTGGCACCCTAGGCGGGGTGGCACAGCACACGAACGAAGTGGTGACGCTGTGCGAGGCTGGGGGGCATGACATCGTGGTTGTGGAGACTGTGGGGCTGGGGCAGTCGGAGATTGCCATCCACGACACCGTGGACATGCTGATGCTGCTGGTGCCGCCAGCGGGTGGCGACGAGCTGCAGGGAGTTAAGAAGGGCATAATGGAGCTGGTCGACCTGGTTGTGGTCAACAAGGCCGACGGAGATCTCTTGGCACCAGCTCGCCACTCCGCAACGGACTTCATGCACTCGCTGCAGCTGACACGGCGCAAATCGCCAAACTGGGCCCCCGTCGTCAAGCTGTGTTCGGCGCTGGAGAAAACAAATATTAGCGGCGTGTGGCACCAGGTGGAGCTGTTCCGGGAGGCAATGGAAGCAAGTGGCGAACTCGACGTGAAGCGTCGCCGCCAAAGCATGGCATGGGCGTGGACGGAAGTGCAACACGAGCTCATGGACTTGGTGCGCCGCGACGAGAGTGTGAAGAAAACGGTCGGGAAGCTGGAGGCAGAGATGGCAAGAGGGCACCTCACGCCGAGACAGGCGGCCGCGATGATGATTGACAAGGTCATGACGCCACAACAATAAAAACGTAAATTTAATTTGATGAGAGAGAGCTGTGTGGCGAAAATGGGCGAAATGTGAATGGGCCCTTCTCTTCTTCCTCTTCTTTTTCTCCCTTTTCTTCCTTCTTCCTTCACTTATGCTTTCACCTCGAGGTGCCCAGGGAGGTGCCACTATCAATCCAGATTCGATCACTTCCCGAGGCTCCCGCTTAGTGCGTGCTGCAGTGCGAGCGCCGACAACAGCGCCATCACGAGCCCCGCCTGGAACAGCACTGACATGATCCGCGCCACATCGTCCCCGAGCGAGGGGTCCAGCATGCGCGGTGCCATGTGGTAGGACGTAGTGATGATGTAGCCCGAAAAAAACGAATAGATTGCGATGCCCAGCACCAGCCAGAGGATGTTCCACTCGCCCAAGGCATCTGTTGCCACGTAGACGAAGAACACGGGCACAAAGAGTGTGCGCAGCAGTGCCAGCCCCAGCAGTTGCTTGGGCGTGCGCACGAGCTTCAAGTACATCGTGAGCGGGCGCGAGATGGCATCAGCGGTCAGCTTGGTAAAAAAGAGCACCTGTGGCAGGCTTGCGTTGTGCTCCGAATCCTGCAGGTACACATAGAAAGGAAACAGCATGATGGAGCCGCAGATCGTAAGCGAGCAAGCCGCCGCACAAGGCCATATCGCGCAGAACACCGTCCAGCGCGACACCCCTGGCGTCTCGTTCGCCTCTTGCTCGCTCGGCGAGCCGGTGAGGTCGAGGCCCTCTTCTTGCTGGCTAAGCTCGGGCATCGAGTAGCGCAGCAGCGGCTCGTGCATTTGCTCTGGCGCCCCCACGACCGCGATGTCCAGAGAGAGGCGCGGCGGCAGCACACGCTCCTCCCTGTCCGCCTTTTTGGCCATGCGTCGCGTTGCCAGCGCCTCGTCCTTGCTCTGCACGGCGAACGCGAACATTTTGCAGGACCCGTCAATACTGAGGAACGCCCACAGGCACACAAGCTGGATAAATGCGCAGCCGCCGAAGAAGCTGCCCACCTCGCTCCTCGGCACTGCCGCGCCCTCCGCTGCGTCCTGGTTGAAGCCGGAGGCCAGCCCCACCGCCAACACCAGCAGCCCTACACCCTGGTACCCCATCGCAAACACCGCGTTGCAGCGCGGGTCGGGCATGAGCGAGATGATCTGGTAGAACGTGCCGTACGCCACGCCCGCGAAGAGCCCCACCACCAGCGTGGCGAGGACGATCATGCTCGAGCTCGTCGGCCGCACGGCGGCGAAGAGCGAGAGGATACACACGAGGCCCGCGAAGCAGAACGACACGCGGAAACGGTACGCGGTGCGCACACCGTGCTTTGCGTTGTAGTTCTCGTCGAAGGAGTTCTGCAGCAGCATGATTGGCAGCGCCGGCGCGTACACGGAGATGTTGAGCAGCAGGAAGATCGAAGGGCCGAAGAGCGCTTTGTACCACACCAGGCTCGAAAGGATGGCGGTGTACGCCACAGTGGCCCCCATGCCGCACAGTGCAAAGCACCCCAGGTGGAAGTTCGACGCCACCTCCACGGATTCACCGCTCTTAATATTCACACCCACGGAGTCCAACCTCCCGCGTTCACCGAAGTGCCCCAGCACGGCAGACGGCACGTGCGCCGCATCGCCCAGCGAGAATGACGACATGCGGGGCTTCGTCTCGTCCACCGAATGCTCGCACACGCGGTGCGAAGTGGGCACCACCGGGTCATCGCCAGAGTCCCACGTTGCGTCCCGCACACGCGCCCCAGTCAGCTGCGGAGTGAGCGGGGTGAAATATTCATCGGTGAGCCGCACCTCGTCATTGACGAGCAGCGCCGCCGGCTTCGCCGGCTTCTGCTCGTCCACGAAATGAACCAGATCCATATCGTAGAATGCACAGATCCACGGAAATGTGATGCTGTGGGGGAAAGCAAGCCAGGAAGACGACCAGAATTCTGAATTCTTGACAGCTGTGAGTAATAAAGTTAGTGTAACGGCGCCCTCACGCCCCCCGGCCCACGCCCACGCACTACGGGCGTAGTGATTGCGCGCGCAGGATGGGCCGCGTGCGCGGTCGGGGCAGAGGAACGCGTGTCCGTTCACCCCCCTACTACTATAAAATGACCAGATGAGCAAACATGCAGGGGCCAAGCGACCGACTTCGACAGGGCGAGGTTCACAGCCGTTCCAGAGCTGGGCTCTGAAGGCCGTTGGTCGAACCGCGAAGGGCGGCATAACCATCCGTTAGAGCGTGCTGTCTCTCGATCGCTTTGAATTTATGCATCATGCTTTTTTTGTGCTGTTGCAATCAGGGCGATGGACGAAGCGGTGGAGGAGAAGGCCGCGCAGGCCAAGTCTCAGGCCGACGAGCAGACGACCAAGGCGAAGGCCAAGGCCGAGAAGGAGGAGGCCAAGTCCAAGGCGGCAGCAGAGAAGCAGGCTGCGAAGGCGAAGGCCAAGGCCGAGAAGGAGGAGGCCAAAGGCAAGGCGGCAGCGGAGAAAGAGGCAGCAAAGGCGAAGGCCAAGGCCGATAAAGAGGAGGCCAAGGGCAAGGCACTCGCTGCCAAGGCCGCCGCCAAGGCCGAGAAGGAGGCGGCCAAGGCCGAAGCCGCCAAGCCGCCTGCCGCAGAGGAGGAGAGCGCTTCGGCCGCCCAAGCGGCCGAGGCCGCACCCGCGGCTGCGCCGGGGGCGGAGGCTGCACCGGGAGAGGAGGTTGCGCCGGGGGATGAGGCTGCGCTGGGGGGGGAGGCTGCGCCGGGGGAAGAGGCAACCGCCGCCGGCGCAGCCAGCACCGGCGACCACGTTGCAGGGGCGCCCGCAAGTGAGCCGCCACCGCCGGCCGAGGCTGCTGCGGTAGAAGACCAAGAAACAGCCGGGGCAGCAGCGCCAGCGGTGGCGGCGGCACCCGAGGCCGGAGCGACCAGTGAAGACGGCGCACCGGCGAGCTCTGCTGCATCTGCCGAGGCAGCACTTGGCGACACAGCCAGTGCTGCCAGCGCTACTGCCGAGGCTGCAGCAGCAGAGGTGGCAGCGGCGCCGGCCGCAGCTGAGCCGGCTGCTGAGCCGCAGCCTCCGCCTCCGCCCACGCCGATAGAAGCCGCAGTGTCCGCCGCAGCGGCCGCCTTCGCTGCGCCCCCCCCCTCGGAAGCCATCGAGGCGCTGCGGGAACGCGCGATGGAGCTGCGCGCAGCAGTGCCAGCGGCGGAGGCAGCGGCGCAGACGGCGCGCGAGGCGGCGCCGCTTGGCAAAAAGCACGGAGTCGAGTTCTCGAAAGCTAAAAAGGCGCGGCTGGAGCGGGAGGCAGCGGCAGACCTCGCTGAGGCGGGCGCGGCGATTGCGGCGGCGGTGGCGGCGAGTGCGACGGCGGTGGCGCACGCGATGGCAGTGGCGGCGGAGGCGGCGGACCTTTGCGCGGTGTTGGTGGCCGCTGCTGATGCAGCGGCAGTGGTGGAGGCGAACAAGGCTCTGGAGGAGGAGGCGCACACGGCACTGAACGCTGCCCACGCCGCTGCCGCTGAGGCTGCTACCGAGGCTGCCGCAAGCGTGTTGTCCAAGTTGCCTCAGGTACGGCGCGGCAGCGTGCTCAGGGAGATGCCGCTTGGGCACCCTGTCAACATCGCGCCGGCTGGGGACAGCGAGGGCGAGGGCGACGAGGGCGAATGCAAGGGCGGCGAGAGCGACGCTGCCGACGCGTTCGAGCCTCCGTTGTTGCTGTACAAGTGCACGCACGCGTTTCCAGAGGCGTTTTTTTCCGATGCGGAGCTCGATGTGCTCGACCGGCTACTGGCGCCAGTGGGCGCGGCGGCGGGGGTGCATGGCTGCAGCGCTGTCGTGAAAGTGCGCGAGCTGGCGGTTGCGGATGGCCACGCTAGGAATGCCCAGCAGGCAGCGACTGGTGGCGCATACGACGACGAAGGACGGCCACCGCGTGCGCGCATGTTTCTTTGTGAGCCATTTGTCGTACCAGGGCCCGCGGAGGGTAGTGGTGTCGATGGTGTCAGTAACGGTGGCGACGATGGCGCGAGGAGCCCGCGCGCTATGGAGGTTCTGCTCGTCAAGACGAACTCACTGGTAGAGCATGAGCGCGAGCTGGCCCGCATGGAGGCCTCGTGTGCCGCGTTGTCGCTGGGTCTGGGCTGCGGCCGCGTGCTGCGCGTGATTGCGGACGCGACATCCAAGCTGCGGCCGAGTGTGCTTGGCTCTTCACAGGCTGCACAGAAAGCGGCGGCAGCGGTGGAGTCGGCCGCTGCAGGCGGTTTTATGCTGCATATGGGGGGTTGCGGCAGCCTGGTGGTGCAGCCAGTGCTACGAGCACATGGAGTAAGCAGATGCAGTGCCCGGCGCCGCAGAAGGAAGCTGCGGAAGGCGCTCGCAGACGAGCAAGGCGGCGAAAGGGATGAGCGTGTCGATAACAACGCGGGCGAGGGCCCGGTGGAAGCACCTCGACTCGACACCCTCGGCGACTTATATGCCGCTCAGCGCGATGCTGCTGTTGCGGGTGTGCGCCCGCTGCGCCATGCATATGGCGCCGTGCGCCCCGTCCTGCGCTTCATTTTTGGCACGCTGCTGGCACCCGCTACACGCACCACGGCGCATCGCGTCACCACCAACCTATTCCGTGACTTCAACCTGGAGGCGCTTCTCAAGAGCTACGCGCAGGGCGACGGCAGCAGTGAAGGTGACAACGACAGCAGCGGTGCGGATCACATTGACGAGCTTTTGCTGTCGCTGTACGAGCTGGAGAATGCTGACTTTGCAGGCAGCGGGGCGGATGGGCTGGAGGGTGGGGTGGCCGGCTACTTCAAGGCGTGGCTGGTGCACATGGATCCGTACGCGTCCAGCAATGGCGAGGCGCACGTGAGCGCGGCAGGGATCGGTGGGGTGCACGGCGGTACTGCGGTACTATTCGCCGAGGACCACAATCAAAGTGACGAGAGCGAGGAGGGTGAGAGCGAGAGCGACGATGACCCAACGGTATCGGGAAAGCAGTACGACGCGAGCGAGACCGACACTGTGGAGGACCACGAGAACGAGGATGAGAATAAGGATGCAGAGGATGTGCCAGAGGAAGAAACTGCATCGGAAATGGTCGTGGCGGATGGATGCAATGATGGTGCGGCCATGGATGCTATTCATGCAAGTGGCGATACCGGCGCCATAGACGCCTCGGAACAGAGCGCGGGCGAAATTGACGAGGACAGCACCAAAGCGAACAATGCTACGTTGAATCACGAAGACAGCGGACCACTTCCCCCTCCCTTCGACTGTGAGCGCAGCGAAGGTGAAAGGCCAGCAGTTGCATGGATAGCGGATTTCCGCACCGCTGGGCGGGGGCACATCTTCCGCGATTACGCACGGCTCGAGACTCAGTTACTGCTGGCGTTGACGCCACTCGATTCAGAGCGCGACATGGAGGGCGCGCTCGGCATCGTAATGGAGCTCGGCAAGGTTGAGGATTTGCGCGATCGATTGCCACCTGCACTGCGCGCAGAGGATGCTGCGTTCCGCATGCGCGGTGTGAACGCTGAGAAACGTGCGCATGGATGGCGCAAGGAGGCGGTGGCAGGGAGAAAAGAGAGCCACGAGGAAGAGGCAGACGCGAAGAGCGATGAACCCACCACAGCGGGCGATGCTGATGTCGAGGAGGATAAGACAGAGCAAAAGTCGCACCACCGAAAAAGGTCTAGACCGCGCCCCGACGCCAAGTTTGAGCTACTGCTCGCATGCCTTGAGCAGCTGCGGTCGCACCTGGCCTCATTGCTGTGCACGCTCGAGGCGGACAACACTGCACCGTCACCGCCGCAGGCTTTATTTTATCGGTTTGCCCTGTTAGCGAGCACGCTGCGAGCGCTGACAGGTGTCGATGCCCAAAATGGGGGACTCTCGGACCGGCAGCGGGCGCTGGGACTGGCAATAGTGATTGGGCACTGCGAAGCGCTCGGCGCAGCAGTACGCGTGACGAGCACAGCGTGCTCGCTTGAGATACCAGAGCTGCCACGCCACCGTGTGCCACCACCGCCACCACCACAGCCACCCCTGCCGCCTCTGCCAAAGCCCGACGAAACATTGGGTTCTGTGACCACCCTTGCTACGGCGCACACACACAAGGGCAAACGCGCATTCAAGGCTGCTGCACGCGCTGCCCTTGCCACTGAAGCAGCTCGCACTGCCGCGCTCGCTGCACAGTTGCGCCCCTCGCTGGGAAGCCGCTGGACGGACTGCCGCATCATGCTTGCAGCCGATTTTGCGATGGAGACGCACCGCCTCTTCCGCGAGCTTCTTGAAGCGAAGGCTTTCGTCGAGGATATGACCGCACCGGGCTGGGTTGTGCAGCGGCGCGAGTTGCCGGTGTGGCAGCTGCCATCGCTGCCAGCGACAGCGACAAGCCCGGGTGAGCTGCTGCTGCGCTTGCCTTCATTGGCGCCCAGCGGGAACAGCAGCGCGGCAAGCTCACAGGGGCAGTCTGCGTGGGTGGCTGCACTGCACCCGTCGTGCAGTGGCGCCTTGCCCCACCAAACACAAGGCCACACGGCAGAGGAGCAGGCTTTCTTGGATCGCAGTGCGTTCAGCGCTGCAGCAACGGCTGCTGCAACTGCATCGCTTGCATACCCACCGCCCTCAGTTGCTGACGAGGTGGCACGCGGCGACAGCGACGCCATAGCGGATCGAATTGCTGCTGCTAGCATGCAGTCGCACCTCGCTTACATGGACGAGGCGCAGAATGTGAAGCATACCGCTGCTCTCGAAATGGCCGCTTTAGCGCGCAAGCACGACGACCGCGTGCTGGGCGCAGTTGGGGCTGCGCTAGGCCTGGCTCATGGCGAACTAAAGGCAGCCACGCAGCAGCGGGTGGCGCTGGTGGGTGGTCGCGGGAGTGGTAAATCGCTTGCGTTGCAGCGAGCGGCGGTCGCTGCATTGCGCTGCCAGATGAAAGGCAGCGAAAGTGATGGCAGTGAAACTGAGACGGACGATGGCTTGGAATCCGACACTGCCGAGGTGAAAGCGCGACGAAGGGAACGGCGTAAGCGCGAGCGCCGGCGACAGCAGTCCAGCCTTCCCGCAGCAGAGTGGCTTGTGCCGATCCACGTTTCACTCGCCGAGCTTGCACGCTTTGCTGTGGCGGCACAGAAGGAGGAAGACCCCGAAGCAGCCAACAACAGTCTCCCAGAGGTGGCAGCAGCGGGTGCCATGGTCGCTGCGGAGACGGGGGAATCATCCGAGGATCGTGAGAGCGACGACGAAGAGGAGGCAAAGGATGACATGGAACGAGCACGCCACGGGGCGGCAGAAGTAGCGCGACAACGCCAACAGCGCAAACAGAGAGACTTGGCTGAGGCACGCGCCAAGGCGCTTGAAGTGGCAGGAGAAGAGGAAGGCGAGGTTAGTGGCGGCAATTCAAACAAGAAAGTGGACACTGGAGGCGATTGTCTCAGCCGGTGGCTAGCGCACCGCTTTGGTGCTGGCTCGGCGCGCCATCGGACGCTCTCGCGCGCACGTCGACGCCGGCGCATGGTGCTGCTGCTCGACGGTCTTGATGATGTCGTCCCACCACCATCCACTGCTGCCGAGGTCTTTGCCGAGGACAGCGCCGAGACCAACGGCGCGGAAGCGAAAACAGGGACCGCCTCGATGGCTCGATCTCACCACCACATTCGCTCGCTGGCTGGCTGGTTGTGCGGTATGCAGGCAGGAGAGGGGCAGCCATTGCTGGTGGTAACGCTCACGCACGAGTGTCTATCTATGCTGCTCAATGAGGGCTGGGGATTAGCTCGACCTCGCGGTCCTGGTGGCCTTATGCCACCCTTCAGCACCAGCGGGGAGCTACCTTGGATTTTGCGTGAAATCAGGCCGCTTGGACCGGTGCAGCGGCGTGCTCTTCTGGAAGCATACCTGCTTGAAGAGGGTGATAAGAGGGAGCGCGGTGCCGAGGACGAAGATCTAGAGGACGAGGAACAGATCCCGGCTGCCGAAGAGTTGGCAGAAGGCAAGGGCGCAAGCGCACTCCTTGCCGCCCCCAATGATGATATCAACGCACAGCTGACTGAAGCTGTGGGTGCGGATACAGAGGCCAAAAACGTTGTTGCAGATAGCGAGGGCACGCCTTCCCTGACCGATGAGGCCAAAGATGACGTAGCTGAGGACGACAAGGAAGGTGATGAAGAGGGCGAGCATAATGATGTTGAGGAAGACGGCAACGAGGGCGGTGGTGATCAAGATGGCGAGGCGGACAAGGAACCTCTCTTGTCGTCACCGCGACCGCCGCCACCGTTGCCGCGCCCAAGTCCTGCGATTCGTCGAGCCGCGGCCAGTCGCTACCGAAAGCACGTGCTTGCTGCCATTGTTAGAGAAGTTGAAACGCACTTTGGTGGCTCCGATGCCCCTTTCACCCCCTCCGCGATTGTGCAGACCACTGCAGTATCACCCCCGTCAACAACCACCCCAGCTTCAGACCTGGTGGCAGACAATCCAAAGGCACTCCTTTTACTCCTAGGGGCGTGGCGTATTCAGCTGGATAGGCCCGGGTTGCACGCGCGTGTGACTGCAGCAGGACAGGCCGCGATGGCGGAAGCGCTTCGGCTACTGCGGGAGCGCGACCGCTGCAACGAGCGCACGACAGCCCCCTTCGATGATGTTGATGTAGCCCCCGTGCATGATCTCGATGATGTAACGGAAGAGCATCCGGCCAGTGGGATCACTACAGAGGCAGATCTGGAAGAGGACAGCGACAACGAGGACCAAGGAGCGCCAAGTGAGCCAGCGTGGGCTTCTCGCTTTAAGGAAGAGTTGGACAAGGATGAGGCAGCATCGCGGCTCCAGCGAGTTTTTGCAATTCTGGTGGCACGGCGTCGTGTGCAGCAGGCCGCGCTTTGGAAGTACCGCAAGTTCCTCGATGCTGAGACTGGGCGCACTTTCTTTTCCAGCACAACACGCTACACGTGGGGGATCGAGCGAGCGCAGTTGGACGATGGCGCGGTGGAGGGTTGGTCGGGATGGGACGAGCGAGGCGTTTCGTGGTTCCCACCGCCGCTGCTTGGGCTCTCTGTGTCGCTCGGGCGGGCTGCACTGGCGATGCAGAAGCCAAAGAAGCGCGCAATTGCCTTGCGCGCAGCGGTGGCGGCGCAGGCAGAACGCGCGCGAACAGCAGCGCTCTTTATGCCATTTTTGGGCCGCTCGAGCACTGATGGCCTCGCTTGCCCCGTGTCACCGCCACAAATGCTACCAACTCAGCCACCCTCAACGATGTCCACGATTCTGGCGTTGATGCCGCCACCACCAGAGCTTTCCGTTACGGTGTCAGAGGAAGAGCCCGAATCTGGCACCACAAAAGAGGCGACATCCGCTGGCGGCACCACCGAGGTGCTTGCCTTGGGCAAATCACCCGATGTGAAGCCCGAAGGATCACTGAAGCTGGAAGGATCTCCTGCTCCGGAGAGCACGGTAGAGAAGGAGCGGGTACAGAAGGCACGGCGGCGAAATCGCGCGACCCTGGCAGTGGGCGTGGGCGTCGAAGCGATGCTGGACACCGCAGTCCTACACGAACGCCTTACCATCGTACGCTCGTTGAATATTGCGCAGCTGCAGGCCTCCATCATCAACTGCAATATGCGCCGGCGAAATCCAGCCCTCAGTTTTGCTCCCGGCACTTCGGTGATTGCAGCGCCACCTGCCAGCGTGGTGTTTGCAGACAACCAAGATGGCGTGACGCCAGACTTGCTTCCAGCACGTGTTCTCGCTTCTACGCTCAATGCTTGCGCCATCTTCTCTTTCGATGTCATTGACACGGCGCCCAAGAAGGTCAAAATTGCAGCGGAGGTGGTGGAGGAGGTCTCCGAGGTGGCGATGGGAATGGACTCGGAGGAAGAAAGCTCTGAGGAGGAAGAGGAGAAAGAAGACGGTAGGAGCGAACAAGACGACGAGCAGGGAGCGAGGCACGAGGAAGATGGCATGGCTAGCGACGATACAGTAACACACGACGCAAGTGATGCTCCCGCGCCGCTCGAAGACGAGTTTTCTGCGCCGCTTGCCCCCACTTCACTCTTGGCTCCCTTTCGTGCTTCCTCCACCGGCCGCATGCGCTTTCCGTATCTGCGATCTGCTGATGTGGCCACTGAAGAAGCGCTGCGTGCTCGCTGGCTTGAGTGCGATAGGTGCCCGAAGCTGCTATGCCGTTTGGCACATGGCAGCGTGGCGCGTCGCCGAGCGACGCTGAGCTTTGCGGAAGTGGCAGCCACGGCTGCGGCAGAGATGGCAGAGGAAGCGCAGGTCGCGGCAGAAGCTGCAGCAGAGGCGAAGATGGCAAAAATGGCCGCGATGGGTCTTGCGGGGGGCGCTGATGGAGGGAATCGGACGGGGAAGAAGAGGTGCGAAGAAGAGGCGGTGGGCCCGAACGCTCTGGTCTGGGAACTTGATTGCGGGAGTGGTCCATCTATGGTTGGCGCGCCTCCGGTGCTCAGTGGAGCGTCTCAGCGCAAGGCTAGTGGCGGCAGCAGTGGGGCACCAGGGCGACCGGTTAACCGCCAAGCACGTGAAGCGGCGGCCGCTGCTACCGCTTTGGCCGATTCCGCGGCCGCCCGCGCCGCCGCGGAGGCTGTTGCCACCACCCTGTTCCGCGGTGCAGCGCTTGGTCTCTTGGGTCCAAGCTGTTGTTTGTCGCTGTCCCTCGGTCCCATGCCTCCTTCCGCTGCGACACCACCCAAGCGCAAGAAGGCTGCTTCACCTGCCGCGGAGGCAGCAGCAGCAATGTCACCTGGCGCGCCACCCTCCGATGCTGAGCTCGAGTGGGCGGGCTGCGAGCTGGTCTGGGATCTGCCTTGGGTGCGCGAGTACCTCGCAGCGCGTTACGTGGAGCTACAGGCGCTGCGCGCCACACCACGGACCCTTGCGGCTGTTACAGCAGCACATATTGGCACTCTGCTCAATGGATGCCCACTCGAAACATTTGCACGCGGAGGCAGTAGCTTTGAAAGTCGGCGGAACAGCAAGGCTGGCGGCGATGCGGCGGCTCGTAACACATCCCCTGCGTCGCTGGCCACCGACCGTGCATCCCAAGTCTTGGCGGTGGTGCAGCTGCTTGACCACAATGAGCTATCAGGCTTGCCAGCCAGCAGCGCGAAGAAATCGGCAGCCCGCACCAGTGCTGTTGCGGATGTGGAGACCTTGCCCAGGGATATCGGCGACGGTGATGCATCAATGTGGTGGACCCCTGTGCTTTTATCGCTGGTGCGCGCAATGGGTTCGTGCGGGCGCGTTGCCATGCTACTTCCACCAAGAGATCAGAGCGATGCGGATGATCCAGAGCTGGCAGAAGTTGCGCCCACTGCCGAGGCTGCTGCTGCTGCTGCTGCTGCTGCTGCTGCTGCTGCAGTCGATAGCGCCATCACCGTCACCGATGGCGATTGTGACGGTGATAGCGAAACCGCGCAGGACGCCGAAGCAGCGATTGCGGTTACCGATCCTGCAGCAGAAGCAGTGAAGATGGCGACCGCTGCTAGGCAGAGTGTGCTGGTGCAGTCGCTGCGGCGAGCTTGGTGCCGACAGCAACTGATGAAGACGATGTTCGACAGCCTACGGGCGACGCAGCAAGCCCACGAGCTGGCCCAGCAGCAGGCGCGGGCGACCGATAGCCGTGCGGGCACTGCCATGAGTCGCCGTGGCAGCAACGCAAGTCGGCCGCCCACTGGCGCAGCAAGCAATGTTGCTAGCCGCGCAACCACTTCTGCCCGGCAGGGAAGGCCCAGGACAGGGGCTAGCGAATTGGACTCGGACGATGGTAAGAAGCGTCCCAAGTCCCGTGGCAAGGCACCCTCTCTGGAGGAGCAGGAAGCGCAAAAGCGGGCTGCTGCCGCTGAAGCTGCGGTCACGTCATTCGCAGCGGCGTCGCCGCCGAATTTCCCACCCCTCGACGGCCTCTCGTGGTCTGCTGCCGAGGCGGGAGCAGAGGACGTGGCGCTGGCGCTGGTACGCGCTGGGGTTCCGCTGAGCGACACTCTGCGACGACCTTTCGTGCTCGCACTGCCGCCGCCGCCGGCGATGCTGCACGCACTCGCTGGCGGTGATGCTGCTGCAGCGGAGAAAGGTGCGTACGGATCTGGTGCCTATGATTCACACGGTGGACCACCGCTCGGCGGCGCTAGTGGCGGAAACGATCCCTCATCGACAGCTGCGAAAGCCTGGGCATCTGCGTGGCAAAAGGCTCCTGGCCGCGAGGTGCTTCCGCTGCACCTACTGTGTGCACGGCCGATTCATTGTTCTCGCACCATCGCACAGGCGCGTGCTATGCTCAGTCTGGACCCCAGCCTCGCAGGAAAGCCAGCAGTGTTGCGCGGTGGTAGTGCGGCCAGCGGTGCTGGCGGCGGGCGGGCGGAGCAAGAGGCGGCGGAGGCAGTGATCGCAGCCGCGGGCGCAAGCTGGGCGGGGGCACTCCCCCTGCACTGCGCCCTGCAAGGCCACCTTCCTGCGCTTGACACACACCGTGCAGCGCTTGCTTCGCGGTCTCGAGGTCACGAAGATACATCGGCGATGCTGCGCCGACGACAGGCAACCGTGTCAGAGCGACGTTTGGTGCTGCAGCGTTCGGCACAGCGGCCAGAGCAGACTGTTTCTACTGCCGCTACAGCGCAGGGTGGTAGCAGTGGCACCCACCGCTCGGTCGTGCCAGTGCCTTCCATGTTGCTGCTACGGCTGCTCGCGTCCGCTTGGCCCGCCGCCTTCGGGGCAAAACTTGGTTCCGCCGGTAGCGGCAGTGCGTCAACGCAGCGCCCGGGCCGCGCTGCCGCCGCAGCCCGGATTGAACCTGCAACGCCGATGCAATGCGCCCTTGAGAGCCTCGCGCCGCCGCCCCCGCGCGGGCTGCCGCTGCACATGCTGTGCTGCTCAGCGCGTGAGGCGCGGCATGCCATGAGCACGGTGGGCGCACCACAGTACGGCGAGGGTGCGGAAGCGGAGCAAGAAATAGCGAAACTTGCAGACTTCGCTCCCACTGGTGGCGAAGACGAAGAGGCAGCAGTGGCGACGGCACGTGCCGCTCTTTTGGCCGCGCTGCCATCTTCACGTGTTCTCACTGCGATGATGGTGCTGCAACTCGCACCACCACCGAGGGGTGGACGTGGTGGCCACAGCAGCCGGCGTAAGAAGCGCGGTAAAGCAACTACCAGCACAAGCGCGCAGAGTGCCGAACTGCTGGGTGCGAAGTCACTGCCTTTACCGTTGCCACTGCCGCTCAGTGGCGGTGCTGCTGCAGCCGCTGCA
>Ga0308021_10000795_pt1 | contig 14509 bp, 15 predicted proteins | sample Neamet351_FD_201296 | JGI IMG/M metagenome (GOLD analysis project Ga0308021, IMG submission 201296) | Marine microbial communities from water near the shore, Antarctic Ocean - #351 | ecosystem: Environmental > Aquatic > Marine > Unclassified | place: Southern Ocean | collected 2014-10-02
AAAGATTCCTCAGGAGAACCTATAATCAGTACGCTGGTTGAGCAGGCCCACGCGCGAGACCTTCAAGTGCATCCCTATACCTTCCGGCGAGACGAACTGCCTGACGGTATAGCCAATTTTGATGAGTTACTGAGTATTTTCATCAATGACGTCGGTATTGACGGTTTCTTTACCGATTTTCCCGATGCGGCTTACGCATTCCTGAGGCCTTAGTTTTTCTTAATCGCCCAACTCAAACTGGATCTTAACGTGATACCAAAAGTAAATCGAAGAACCAAAATAGTCGCCACCGTAGGGCCTGCCAGTGAGTCTGCCGATAACCTAGCACGGCTTATTCGAGCTGGCGTAGATGTATTTCGTCTTAATTTCAGTCACGGAACAGCGCAGAATCACGCGGCGGTTGCTGCCAGAATTCGAAAGCAGGCAGCTATTGCTGAGCGATACGTTGGTATCCTTGTCGATTTACAAGGCCCAAAAATTCGCATCAGAAATTTTTCCAATAATTCTGTAGAGCTCGATGCCGGCGACCGTTTCCGACTGGATTTAAATCTTGGGGACGATGCAGGCGACAAAAATGGCGTCGGCTTGAGCTACGACGCCCTTTGTTCCTCTGTATTTCGCGGTGACACTCTTTTACTCGATGATGGAAGGATTCGACTACGTGTTGACGACGTCGAAGCGACCGCAGTGAACTGCACCGTTACTATCGGTGGCACTCTAAGTTCACGTAAAGGCATCAACCGAATGGGAGGCGGTCTCGCTGCACCAGCGCTAACGACCAAGGATATTGCCGACATCGACAGTCTGGCTCAGGTTCGACCCGATTTTGTAGCCGTGTCATTTGTTTCAAGCGCTGAAGACATTTTCCAGACCCAAGAGCTTTTGAAGCAGCACCAGTTAGAACCCGCGATTATCGCCAAAATTGAACGCGCTGAAGTGGTCGCCGATGACGATACACTTAACAGTATACTTTCAGCGTCGTTTGGCATCATGGTTGCCAGAGGTGATCTCGGTGTAGAAGTCGGCGACGCCCAGTTAATCGGAATCCAGAAGGACCTTATTGCTCGGGCGCGAAAGATGGATAGGGTTGTCATTACCGCCACACAGATGATGGAGTCAATGATCAGTAGCTCAATGCCAACTCGAGCGGAAGTCTTTGACGTGGCCAATGCAGTGCTAGACGGGACCGACGCGGTGATGCTGTCCGCCGAAACGGCAGTTGGTCAGTATCCGGTTGAGGTGGTTAAAGCTATGGCGGAAACGGCAATGGGAGCAGAGCGCCACCCAGTTTCCCGTAACTCGCAGTACCGTATAGACAAACAATTTGCCGATGCTCAAGAAGCAATTGCCATGTCAGCCATATACGCGGCTAACCACTACGCCAATGTGCGCGGCATAGCATGCCTGACAGAATCAGGCACCACGCCACTATTGATGTCACGCCTGAGCTCTGGGCTACCTATATTTGCGCTCAGTCACCACAGCGAAACGCTGCAAAAACTTTCTATGTGCCGCGGTGTCATTCCCCTGTTTTTCGATGCAAGCGCTTTTGATCAGGACAGCGTGGAGCCCAACGCAATTGAGTTTCTACGCGATGGTGCGTTCCTAGTGCCAGGCGATTCAATATTGTTGACCAAAGGAGCTGTACTGGGTCAACCAGGTGCAACTAGTATCATGAAGATCATATCGGTGGGATGAAACGAACCGCTGTCAGATGCGCATAAGGCCACGCATAGGCTTCTGTGTATGCCCAAATAAATAGTGTGCATAATACCATTTTATTCGTTTAATGGAGTCAATGAGTGCTAAGCTCTTTGGTGCTGAATTTTCAGCAAAGTTTTATGCACGCGGTCGAAGTTCAATATAGTTCCTCGGTACGTAAACCATAAATAATAATGACTAACGTGGCCCCTTTGTGGAGCCTACAGGTAAAAAATATATGTCTACTATAACTGGCACAGTAAAATGGTTTAACGAAAGCAAGGGATTTGGATTCATCGAGCGCGAAGGCGGCCCTGATGTGTTTGTACACTTCAGCGCAATCAAAGGCGATGGCTTTAAAACTTTGACCGATGGTCAAAAAGTTGAATTCACCGTTTCTGACGGACAAAAAGGCCCCCAGGCAGACGACGTAATACCCTTATAGTAATAAAGGGAACGTCTTGTCTTAAGGGCAAAAAAAAGGAGCACTTTATGTGCTCCTTTTTTTCTAGGCTAGGCGCCTATCGCTTAACTAAAGCTCCTCTTTCAGTCTTTCCTGTCGATCCTGTTCAGACTGTAAATACCTTAGCCACTGCTTAGCATATTTTTCCGAACGCTTGTCTTTTTTCGCTGCAGTAAACGCTTTGCGAGCCTTGTTGTATTGCTTGTCATTAAAATAGGCCATACCAAGAACTAATCTGGCCGTATCCGGGCGCTTTACACCACCGCGAGACAAGCCTTTATTGAGAGCCGTGATCGCTTTTTTGAACTGGTCACCATCCAAGTAGACATTACCCAATCTTGAATACAGTTCTCCTGAGTCTGATTTAGCTGCTGCCACTTCCATAGCGGGGATCGCTTTTTTAATCTCCTGTGACTGACGCCATGAATTGCCTAAGAGCGCATAGTTTCTGGACTTCGGCTCTATAGATTTATCCTTTAGACCTTTGTCCATCACGACAGCGGCACGATATGGTACCTCACCGTTCAGATAGAGGTAGGCCATAGTGATTTGTTCAGTGCCCTTGTCGAGCATCCCCTGAACGTAAGCTGTGTCCATAGCAGCAAGCTGCCTACTCTCTTTTTTCTGCTCACCATACATATGAGACAACTGCACCCAGTATTGCTTCTTGGGGTAGTATTTAAGCAGCTCCTCAAGAACGCCCACCGCACTATTAACGTCGTTATTATCGAAGTACAGGAAACGCGCAAGGTTATACCACTGCTCCTTCGGGACCTTGTCCTTTGCCTTGTACATATTGATGGCAATTTCAACATTGGCCAGCGCTTCGTTATAGCCTTTTATCTGGTAGTAACCCTGGGCAAGCATCACATAGGCATTGGCTGGCGGGTTCTCTGTTACTTCAAACCACACTTTTAATGCTTTAATGCCTTTGTGCCAATCTTCCAGCACAAAATACAGTTGAGCAATGGTGTATTTGGTGTTGATTTCCATTGCCAGTGGAATATCAGGTTGAGCAACTACCTGCGCGTAGGACTTCAAAGCATTGACATAGTCTTCTGCAGAGTAATAAATAAACGCATACAAGTTATAAACATTGGCTAGCTCATAACTATTCAGCGCTTTCTTGCCGCCCGTGTTAATCATGTCGTCGAGGACGCCCCGCGCGGACTTCCAGTCTTGTGCTTCCGCTGCAACTTGAGCTTCCGCAAGTTTTTCATAGACCTTATTACGCAGCGCTGGTGTACGTCTTGTTTCCTGCGTATTTTTAGTTTTTTCTTGTGCGGCAAGCGCGGAAGAAAAAGGATTCATGCCAAAATCGGCCTGCACCTGCGATACAGCCAACTGCACTGCCACCAGCGGCACTGCCAGCAATGATGCACGAATCCATGTTTGGGGCTTAAACAATGTCATAACGCATTAACCGTCTAGTTTTCTAGCTCGAAGGTGAACTTATTCTGAACGCCGGCAACCGCAATGGGCTCTCCATCGACAACACGCGGCTTATATTTGAACTTCAGAGATGCTTTAAGAGAGGCTCTCTCAAATACATTGGATGGCGAGCACTCCACCACCATAGGATCGATTATCGATCCAGCTTTAGTGACAGTATACTCAATAATACAATAACCACTGATACCACGAGTCTGCGCACGGCGGGGGTAGATAGGCGCAACCTTAACAATGGGCAGGTACTCACCGTCTCCGGACGACATACCGCTAGATGAAATCTGCACATTAATGCTGGAAGTCGGAACGGTGTTCGCGATATCAATATCTAAATCTAGACTGATCTGGGCCATTTCTAACTCTGGGGGTGGCTCTTCCGGCTCTTCGACCTTATCCGGCTTCTTGGTCGTTATATCCAGCTTTATTTCTTCATCGGGCTGAACCAGTTCAGCAATCTTGCTATTTGAGACTTCTGGGTTTTCAAAGTTACGGTCAATCAAACTGTTCATAATCAGAAACAGTCCCATCACAACGGGGACAGAAACTAGTATTGCAAAAATCATTCTCAGCGAACTATTCATGGCGCTTACCCCACATCAGTCGTGGAGGCGCAAAGCGGCGCGTCCATCAGGGGTTTAAGGGCAGCTAGCAATTCGCTAAGAACTGAAGTCGGTGCTGCAACGTCCGCTTGAATGACGAAATTCGCTTTCGGCGCCTCCTTCTTGGCCGCTTCGGCCAGACGGAAAGCACGCCCAAGGGGGACTGGTTTTTTATCGTAGTAGATGTCACCCAGCGCAGTCACTGCAAAAATGATGGTGCCGCGCTCACAGGGGTTGGTGGTGAGGGCCTCGGCCCGTTCAATGTCGATACCTGGCTCCTTCACGAAGGATGAGGTCACAATAAAAAAGATAAGCATGATGAACACCACGTCCAGCATCGGGGTCAGGTCAATTTCACCTTCGCCACCTCCGTCCGTCGTTCGCCCTCTTGCTGTCATACCACGCCTACTCACTTCGCTTCCTCCGCTGGCCAATTCACCTGTTTGACACCCGCTTCACGGGCGGCGTCGGCAACTTCGAGAAGGACTCCCGCACTGGCACCGGGCTCCGTCTTGACACTAAAACCCTGCTCAGGGTCCGATGCCAGCATGCGAGCGATGTTAGCCCTCGCTGCACGAATATCAATACGGCGGTTTTCCATCCAGATCTGATCGTCGCCGGTTATGGTCACAGAGATACTGGTGGCATCTGGATCAGGAGGATTATTGTTAGCCTCAGGGCGATTCACCTCGATACCGGCCTCCTTAAGAAAGGAGGCAACCACGATAAAAAAGATCAGCATAATAAACACCACGTCTAGCATGGGCGTCAGATCGATCTGCGCCTCATCGGCATCTGCTTCTCGGTTTCTCTTGCGCATTAAACTGGCTCTATCAGTGGTCTGTGGTCAGATTATCCTGCAGGAATATACTTTCCCGCTGGGCAATCTGAGTGACATAAGTGTTGGCAAAAACGCCTGAGAGTGCGGCCACCATGCCGGCCATGGTTGGAATCGTGGCCATCTGGACACCGCCGGCCATGGACTTCGCGTCGCCACCACCGGTCACCGCCATAATGTTAAATACCTCGATCATCCCGGTCACTGTACCCAGAAGCCCCAATAGCGGGCACAAAGCTACCATCGTCTTAATTTCAGGCAAATAGCGGTTAATTTCCATACGAGACTTGGATATCAGCATCCCACGGATCTGGTGTGCCTCCCAGGACTTGCGCTCGGAGCGCCCCTCCCATTTGGAGATCACTGCAGCAACATCAGCTTTCCAACTGAACTTGAGATACCACACCCGCTCGAAAATCAACATCCACATAACAAGTAAGAGGGCGGCGATCAGCCACAGGACGTTACCGCCCATGTTCATAAAGCCAAGCAGAGTATCGGTCAGGTCGCCCATATCAAGACCTCAGGTTGGCTTCAGTATGCTCTGCAATCATGCCAGTGGTCTGCTCGTCGAGTATGTGAATGACCCGTTGGGCACGCCCATTAACCACGGTGTGCAGTAGGACTGTCGGGATTGCCACCAGAAGACCCAGAACTGTAGTAATCAATGCGCCGGAAATACCACCAGCCATTGCCTTTGGATCACCCGCACCAAAGATGGTGATGGCTTGGAATGTGATAATCATGCCGGTCACCGTACCCAGTAGACCCATCAATGGAGCCACCGCAGCAATGATTTTCAGTAGTGTTAGGCCACTCTCCAGTTTGGGAGTTTCCTTCAGTACGCCCTCAGACAGTTTGAGTTCGAGCGTCTCGGTGTCCATGCCCGGATTGTCCTGGTGAATCTTCAGGACACGGCCCAGTGGGTTATTGTCATTGGCCTTATCATTCTTCAATTGCGAAGTGACCTTGCTGCTGACCAAACCCAGTACAATCATTCGGTAGATCGCCAATAGGAAGGCAAAGATACCCACCGCTGTGATCGCATAGCCTACATAGCCGCCCTGGTGCCACCGCTCTTCGAGCGTGGGCGTGTCGATAATAGCCGCCAGGAAGGAGCCGCCTGTCGGGCCCGTGGGGTCTATACCAAAGCTTTGCATACCACTGGTGGCTGAAGCTAAGTCATCCGCCCAGCCGTTGTAGGGGCCACTAGGCTGTCGAGGCAGCTCGCTGACGCTGCCATTATTGAAAGTGAGGTAGTTGCCATCTGTGTCGACCATGTTGAACGCACCCACACGTATAACTTCGCGCTCGGCTCGCTCACCAGCGGGTGACGCGACCTCTGCGGAGAAGCGGGTAACGACACCCGTCTCACGAATTTCTCGCAGTAGCTCGAACCATACTCGCTCGATTTCTTCGATACTGGGCAGGGAATCGGAGTTAGTCATCTTGGAGATGAACTCCTGCAGGAATACCTCGCGGCCCGGGTATTGGGCAGATGCGAGGGAGACCTCAACGTTCGAAGCCAAATCACCTGAGGCAGACGTCAGGTGTCCAAACAGTTCTGTCAGGGTACCGAGTCGCTCCTTCAGTTGCTTTTGCTTGTCCGCAATCAGCAAATCATTTTCTTCAAAGGCTTTTTCCAGCCTAGCACTAAGGCGTTCCTGGCGGGCACGTTCTTCCTCGGCCCGCTTAAGCGCTGCAGCCTGGTTGGATTTTTCTTTGGTAAACGTTGCTTCGCGTGCGCGGTTTTCTTTGGACTCGCTAACCTGCCCCTTCTTAACGAAGTCAAGCAGTTGGTCCAGGGACTGGGCTTCCTGCGCAAAGGCAGAGCTTCCTGAAAACGTTAACGTGCTGCATATGACAAGAGCAGCGGCTTTTACAATTTTAAAGCTCATTAGATCGCCTCCGGCGCTGAAATTGGCATATTCAACAATTCAATAGTGGCTTGCTTCTTCGCGATACGAATACCTTTACGAATAGCGCCGTCATAATCACCCGAGGGAAGGTCTACCCATGCCCCAGAACTTTTGTCCCAAGCGCCAGACATGGCGCCATCGGTAGTCTGGTACACCAACGCGACACGGCCTACACGCAGGAAATCAACTTCACGCTGCGTCCCTCCCAGGTCAATGTTTCCTCGGTAAGTATCCATTCCTCGCCCGTACTGCAACTCAATGTTATAGGCCTCTAGAACGCCGCGAAATTTCTCAGCTATGCTTACATCAGCGCGATCTAGGTTAGCCCGCAGGAACTCAATGCGCTGCACTCGCTCTTCTTTGGCGAACGGCACGTCTAGCTGAACAAACTGCTCAAGACCGTCGATCATGCGAATGACAAGTGGCGTCATCTGGCGCTGAATGACCGTCACCTGAGAAATCGAGTTGTCGATCTCTAAAATACGCTTCTTCTGGTTATCGATCTGGCGCTGCAAACGGCCGTTATAGACCTTGAGGCCATCAACCTGCTTCACGACTGTTTTATAGTCGCCCAGTAGGTTTCGAGTTTCATCGGCCAAACGGTCGATTTTGACCTGAGACTTTTTGGCCGCTACATTTTTGGATGTTCCAACCGCTATGATGGAGTCCAAAGTACTGGCTTGCACAGCAGCAACAGACACAGTAAAGACACCCGCAGATACGAGCGTAGCTAGCAATATATTTTTCAATCGATGTGTAGTCATGGGAATTGCGTTTCCTATATCCAACAAAGTGATTCAGATCTAATAAATTTGACTCGGTTTTACTTACTTTACAGTAAAATTTTCTAGGTAGGTAAACTGAGGCCGCGAATTTAAACCCAATAATTAACTTTTATCAATCTTCTACCCGCTATCAATGTACCCAAATAAGAGCATCGGGAAGAATCGTTACGTTTAATATTTTCTGCTACCTTGAGGTAACACTAAAAAGCTCAACGCAAGCCTTAAGCTCTATCATAAACCACAAAACTGAAGTCGTATAGGTTGGGCTCGACAGCGGCGTGTCGCTCTCGACTGCACTCGACCCAATGACTCCACTGCAGGGGGGGCAAGTAGGTATCCCCTGCAACCTTGGCATGTATCTCAGTAACATATAATCGATCAGCCAACGGTATAGCAGCCTCGTAAATAGTGGCCCCACCGATAACCATCAGCTCATCTGGCCCATCTATCAATGCAATTTCCTCGGCCAGCTCCAAAGCATCTATCAACGAGGAAACCACAGTCACACCCTCGGATTTATACGCGGGGTTTGCGGAGATAACAATGTTGGTGCGTCCCGGCAGCGCCCTCCCTATCGACTCATAAGTCTTGCGGCCCATAACAATGGGCTTACCAAGGGTCGTGCGCTTGAAATATTGCAGATCAGCAGAAATATGCCAAGGAAGTGCATTGTTTCTCCCCACAACACCATTCTCGGCCACGGCGACAATTACTGAAAGTTTCATCGGGGCAAGATCAACCTCATTTGACACAAACGACGTCGACTTAGCATCACACCGCAACCGGCGCAGCGATGTGCGCATGAGCGGTATAATCCAGCAATTCAAAATCTTCGAACCGATAGTCGTAAATACTCGCCGGCTTGCGGCGTATATTCAGCCGCGGCAGTGCTAGCGGCTCCCGCGTTAACTGCAGCTCAACCTGTTCGAGGTGATTGCTATAGATATGAGAATCCCCGGTAGAGACAATGATCTCTCCCAGACCGAGGTCACATTGTTGGGCCAACATCATAGTTAACAATGCCAAGCTAGCCGTGTTATAGGGCAGACCCAAAAATGAGTCACTGGAGCGAATCATTAGCTGAGCGGAAAGTTTCCCATTGGCAACATAAAACTGGTAAAGAAGATGGCAAGGAGGCAAAGCCATTCGACCCTCTTTAACATTCTGCTGCGGACTTTTGCTCTCGTCGGGCAGCAACTCCACGTTCCAGGCATGAAACAGTATCCTGCGGCTATCAGGGTTGTTGCGCAGGCAATCCACCACATAATCTATTTGATTTATAGTGCCACCGTCTCTGGTTGGCCAAGCCGTCCACTGAGCTCCATAAACGGGCCCCAAGTCGCCCTCCTCGGTGGCCCATTGATCCCATATTTTAACGCCATTCTCATTCAGCCAGCGGGTATTAGTGTCACCACTTAAAAACCATATCAATTCATTAGCAATGCTTTTGAAGTGCAGTTTCTTTGTCGTGAGAAGAGGAAAACCATCGGCCAAATTGTGGCGATATTGGCGCCCGAAGACCGACAGTGTGCCAGTGCCGGTTCTATCGCCCTTACTAACTCCATTGTCGAGAATATCGTGCAATAAATCGAGGTATTGTCTCACTGAGCAGTTCCTCCTGCAGGGCCATTTCCAGTCTTTTTATAGGCTATTACCAAAAGCACCAGGCCGACCACTACCATAGGCAGGGACAGAACTTGCCCACGAGTAACCCACCCCAGAGCCTGGAAGCCAAGGTGCTGATCGGGCTCACGGAAGAATTCTGCGCTAAACCTGAGGCACCCATAACCTACACAAAACAAACCACCAACTGCCCACCTGGGTCGTGGCTTGGAAGAAAACCATATCAGTATTACAAACAACAACATCCCCTCCAAGGCAAACTGGTATAACTGGGAAGGATGGCGCGCCAGCTGCAACGGGTCGCGAGGAAACATCATCGCCCATGGCACGTCAGACGGACGGCCCCACAATTCCTGGCCAATGAAATTACCCAACCTGCCCAGCCCCAGACCTACCGGTGCAAGGGGTACTACGAAATCTAACACATCACCGAACGCAATTTTTCGTGAGCGGGCGAAAAAATACATGGCCACGATTACTCCCAGCAGGCCACCGTGGAACGACATGCCACCCTGCCAAACACGAAGCAGCCAGAGCGGGTCTTGCAGTACCTTGTCCCAGCCGTAGAACACCGTATATCCTAGCCGTCCACCGAGTACGACGCCCAGGGCAGCATAAAATATGAGGTCATCGACCTGAGCGCGCTGCAACGCGCAGTTGGGGCGCGCTGTTCGGCGCACCGCCAGCCACCAGGCGAAAGCCAGCCCCGCGAGATAGGTCAAACCATACCAGTGTATTTTTAGCGGCCCCAGTGCAACGGCAATGGGGTCAATTTCAGGGTATGGCAGCATAGATACTCATTTTACTCGTGACTTTGAGCCGCATAGCGCAGTACGGCCCGACAGCTGGTAGTATCATTCAGGTGCACAGAATTAACAATTGTTTCCCCGTATTTAGAGAACGCTTGTATGTGTTTAGTTATTTTTGCCTATCAGACTTGCCCCGGCTACCCATTGGTATTGGCGGCAAACCGCGATGAATTCCACGCCCGTGAAACTGCCAGCTCCAGATTCTGGACAGAGCACCCCGAGATTCTGGCTGGCCGTGACTTAAAGGCTGGAGGCACCTGGATGGGCATAACACGGGCCGGACGTTTTGCCGCAATTACCAATTATCGCGACCCCCCTGGCAGTTTTGATGCCCCCCGTTCTCGCGGAGAGTTACCACTGGATTTTTTAATTGGCGACTGTAGCCCGCAGGCTTATCTGCATGGCGTGGCCCCACGCGCGCAGGAATACGCCGGTTTCAATTTGCTTTTGGGAGATATTAATGGCTTGTGGTATTACAGCAACCGCCCCTGCGCGCCGGGGGACATCCCGCCACCCCCGCTAATGCTTCAGCCTGGGGTTTATGGGTTGAGCAACGCAAGCCTCGATACTCCTTGGCCCAAAGTCGAACTGGGAAAACAGCAACTGGCCCAGGCCCTCACTAAACGCCCCTTACAGCACGGCGAGCTTCTATCTGTGGTGCACGACAGACAACAGGCCAGCGCTGAAGCACTCAATTTACAAGGTATGGAGAGCGAAATGGAACAGCTCTTGTCAGCACAATTTATATTAGCCGGAGACTATGGCACCCGCTCCACCACCACAATGTGGGTTGAAGACTCTGGCAATGTCAGTTGGCGCGAGCTGGGGTTCACCCGCCAAGGGGGGGTTGGTGAAACGAGTGAAGAAGATTTCCAGCTGTCGATTTCCAAGCTTCGCACAGACCCATTAGACTCAACCGCCTAGCAGTCTGCCACCGGGCTGTGGATAAATTGATCAAGGCCATTGTCACGCAGGAACTCCTCCAAACGCTCGTGCACCTGGGAGGCATTGTCCATGGTAAGCACTTCTTCCAATATTTTAGTCACATCACACATCTTCATGCTGCGCACCGCTTGCTTCACCTTAGGCAGGCTGGTGGCGTTCATTGAAAGACCATCAAAGCCCATTCCCAATAGCAACACTGCAGCCAGTGGGTCTCCTGCCAGTTCACCACAAATAGTGACCGGCGTGCCCTCAGCTATCGCCGCGTCAGCCACCGATTTTAACGCCTGTAATACTGCAGGGTGAAAGGCGTGATATAGATCTGCTACCCGCGCATTATTGCGATCGACCGCCAGCAGGTACTGTGTCAGGTCGTTGCTGCCAACAGAGAGGAAGTCCACACGCCTGGCGAGAACTCCGGCCTGATAAACCGCAGCAGGCACTTCTATCATTACGCCGACTGGAGGCAAGTCCCCCACATAACCTTCCTGCAATAGCTCTCTATGACTGCGATGAATGAGCTCAAGTGCTTCGTCAACCTCTGCAACATTACTGATCATAGGCAACATAATGCGCAAGTTCCCCAGGCCCTCGTTGGCTTTCATCATGGCCCTGACCTGAGCGAGAAAAATTTCCGGGTGATCCAGAGTTACTCGGATACCGCGCCAGCCCAAAAAGGGGTTTTCTTCTTCAATGGGAAAATAAGGCAATGACTTATCGCCGCCAATGTCCAGGGTACGCATGGTCACCGGCCTGGGTGAAAACACCTGCAGTTGCTGGCGATAGAACTGGCGCTGCTCTTCTTCACTGGGGAAGCGCTCTTGCAACGAGAAGGGAACTTCTGTGCGATACAGACCTACCCCCTCAGCGCCCTGCTCCAATGAACGGGTTACATCTGCCATGAGGCCCGTATTGACATACAAAGGCAAGTGCTGGCCATCGCGGGTCTCGCAAGGCAGGTTGCGCAGGCTTTCGAGGTCACGGGAAAAAGCTTGCTCCTGCTCTAGCAACACCTGATATCGCTGCTTGAGCTCCGCGGAAGGATTCAGCTCGACCACACCATAAAAACCATCAATGATGAGTTCGCGGTCCTGTAATTTGGTATAGGGTAGATCGACAGCCCCCATGACGGTGGGCACGTCCATCGCCCGTGCCAAAATAGCCACATGGGAGTTCCCAGAGCCGCGCACAGAGATAATTCCCGCCAGATTCTCTCTGGGAATTTCCCCAAGAGAGGTAGCGGTCAACTCCTCTCCCACCAGGATGGTTCTGGCAGGATAGTCGCGTACCTCCCGATCTTCAGATTGGAGGTATGTAAGTACTCGCGTACCCAGATCCTTAACATCGACGGCCCTTTCGCGAAGATAACTGTGTTCCATACGCTCAAAATGGCGAATGTGCTCAATCATCACCTTGCTCAACGCACCCTGAGCCCAATTACCCGCCTTAATCAGGCGGGCAACCTCTAAACCAATAGTAGAGTCGTCGAGAATACCCAGATAAACATCAAACAGGGCGTGATCTTCACTACTGAGCTGATCGCTTAAATTATCGGCTACAGAACGAACATCCAGACGCACCCGTACCAGCGCCTCCCTGAAGGCTCGCAATTCGGCCCGCCGGTTTTTAACCATTCGTTGAGGTACAGAAAACAGGTCAGCTCCTGGCGAGACCACCACAACAGTACCAATCGCTATTCCCGGGGCCCCGGCGATACCCTTTATTTTAGTGGGGAGGGCTGCTCCGACCTGCAACGTACCGGTAACCTGAGCATGAACGATTACACCGGCCAACTGGGCCGAAAGCGTTACAAGAAACGCCTCCTCACTCTCGTCAAAACGCCTATGCTCAGTCTGCTGTATTACCAATACGCCAAGAACATCACGCTGGTGAATAATGGGCACACCGAGAAACGCGCTGTACTTTTCTTCGTCTATACCCTGCAGCTTGTGGAAGCGGGGGTGGGATTCTGCATTTTCCAGATTGACTGGCTCTTCGCGCTCCGCCACCAGGCCCACCAGGCCCTCGCCCTCAGCCAGGCTAGCCTCCCCAATCAGGCTATCGTTCAGCCCGCGCGTTGCACGGAACACAAGACGACTTGTATTGGGGTCGCGCATGTAGATACTACAGGCTTCGGTCTCCATCGCATCCCGGACGCGTTCTACGATGATTTCCAGGGCGTCATTCAAGCCCTCCGCAGAGTTTACCTCCTGTACGATATTGCGCAGCATCTCAAGTATCATGGCGCGATCGCCTCCACTTGCTCGATAAGACGGCCCAATGGGACAGCCAGCTCCTTCATCGCCTTGCGATAAACTTCTCGCTTAAAGGAAACAACTTCGTTAAGCGGATACCAATAGCTCACCCACTGCCAGTGATCAAACTCAGGTTTTTGGTTGCGATTGAGGCTCACCGCATCGTCGTCAGACAGAATACGCAATAAAAACCACTTCTGCTTCTGCCCAATACATACGGGTTTTTGCCCTGCCCGAATAAATTGCTTGGGAAGGCGATAACGCAACCAACCACGAGTGCGGCCAAGGATTTCTACATCGTCCGCCGTGAGACCTACTTCTTCTTCCAGTTCACGAAACAAGGCCTGCTCCGGGGACTCACCTTCGTTAATGCCACCTTGCGGAAACTGCCATGCATTACTCCCGCCCACGCGACGCGCCCACAGCACCTCACCACGGTTGTTGGCCACGACTATTCCCACATTCGGCCGAAAGCCGTCTGAATCGATCACTTTAAGGTGCCATTTATCATGAACCGGCTATTGTTCCACACTTTTAAATAGCAGTCATATTAGTTTCCATGAGACGATTCCTCCCCGTACAGTAGCGGACGCCTAAAACCTACAGAGAATTACACCTATGACCCTGGCCATTTTCGACCTGGACAACACCCTGATAGGCGGTGACAGCGACAAGCTCTGGGGCCAGTACCTTTTTGACAGAGGGCTGATTGATACCGCAGGTTTTGCCGAAAAGAATAACCAGTTTTATGCGGATTATAAAGCTGGCTCACTGGATATCGACGCGTATCTTCGCTTCGCCCTGGGTCCGCTAAAAGGACAACCACGCACAGTGCTCGACGCCTGGCACAAAGGTTTTATGCGCACTGTTATCCAGCCGATTATGCTTCCCAAGGCAGCAACGCTGATCGCGGACCACAAAGCACAAGGTCACACACTCCTTATTATCACCGCGACCAATGTATTTATCACACGTCCCATCGCCGATGCCCTGGGCATAGAAACCCTACTGGGCTGTGAGGCTGAAATTGTCGATGGCCTGTATACCGGGCAACCAACAGGGGTACCCACTTACCGAGAGGGAAAAGTTACACGTCTGAAGGCCTGGCTACGCGAAACCGGCGAAA
>Ga0308021_10000796_pt1 | contig 14508 bp, 13 predicted proteins | sample Neamet351_FD_201296 | JGI IMG/M metagenome (GOLD analysis project Ga0308021, IMG submission 201296) | Marine microbial communities from water near the shore, Antarctic Ocean - #351 | ecosystem: Environmental > Aquatic > Marine > Unclassified | place: Southern Ocean | collected 2014-10-02
GGGGTGCTGAAGGTCATATCGCCGCCTTCTTGTAAATCAAACACAACACTATCCAAACCACCAGAGATACCCAGACCAGTGGCTTTTAACCAGGACTCTTTGAGAGTCCAGTAGTCATAAAAGCGGGCGATGCGTTGCTGTGCAGAAAGTAGGCGTAAGGAAGCAAACTCTTCGGGGGAGAAAAAACGTTTTGCCAAGCGCAGTACATCGCGGTCGGGGTGGCAATATTCCACGTCAACACCTAACTCGAACCCTGCACCTACAGCGCACACTATCCAATCACGACTGTGACTCAAGTTGAAACGCATCGTGGAGCGAGGATTTGCAATGCAGGGTTTGTGGCGCGCATCCGCAGCGAAGCGCCAGGCCTCGGGCTCAATGCTGGCATATTGCGACAATACGGTGCGCACCAATACTCGAGTAAGCAAAGCACTGTGCTGCTGGCGGGCATTGCGTATGCGCTCACAGAGCTTCAATTCATCGCTTGAAAGCAAAGCCTTGTAGCGCGCCCGCAAAGCTTCATTGCCAGTGGCATAATCGGCCCGGCACAGCCACAGGTGCACAGCTCCCGCTGACGGCAGATGTCGTATGTCAGGATTGACCGCTACTGCCCTCATCTGCCTCGGCTTGGGTATAACCAAAAGCGGGCAGCAATTGTGCATCCACCATAGCGTCGAGCTGCGCTACCTGCGCGTCATCGAAATAGTCTTTGTAGCCCCCAACCTTGCCCTTACGAACCTTAAAACTATCCGGGTTTTTAGAGTCCCGGGCCGTCACCCTGCTGCCGCTGCGCCAAAAATAATTCTCCTGCTCTTTCTTGCGCAAATTTTCTACCGAGGCAAACTCAACGGTATCGCGCAATAATTCTTCACTGGGCTGCATGCCGAGAAATTCGACAATGCGCTCCATCTCCCGCTGGGGCTGGGTGCGCAGGTCTTCATAGCGAACCACCATTAGCTGCTGGATATTTTCAAGGTCGCGCGCCCAATCATTCATAAAATCAATGATGTGCCCCAAGCCCTGATTGGGGTCTTTAACAAAATCATAAATCGAAACATCTGCATCGTGCGCCGGATAATTATTCATCGACTTTTTGGCTGGACGCATACGATATTTCCACTGAAAAAATTGCGACACTGCCACGTCCTGGGGCTTGCGCACCAGAAATATGGTTTTCTTGTGGTAAAAGTCCTTTTTTGAGTCGACGTTACCCGTGTAGTTGCGCAGATAGTTATCGTGAGTAAAGAAGATCTGCGGGACGTCTTTATTCATACGATGAAAATTATCAAAGCCCATTAAGAGATTGTCTGGCAGCTTATAAGCCAGCTGATAGTAACGGGATATCATCACCCGCACCCAAGTGCGTCCACTTTTCCCGTAGGATGCGAAAATGTATTCACAGTGTCGATATTTCCAGTACTCTTCCCTGCCCCGGCGCCAGCGCTCCAGCTGGTGGGCTTGTTGTTCTGGCAACACGAAGGAGGCGGCTTTAATCAGCCATTTGATCAGACTTTTTACCAGATTATGCATTCGGGCTCCCCGCAGCGCAGCTGCGTGCAAAGCGGGAAGAATTGAGGTGCCCGCGCTATTGTGGGGATTATGTGGTATTTTTGGCGCATATGGAATCTTAGGTCTGCATGGAAATTACCAAAATAAAGCGCTACTTCCTCGAGCGCGGTATGCTGCTGTTTTACGCCATTTTTGTCGCCGGATATCTGGCGAGTTTGCGCGACGTACGGTTTATCAAGGCTAGCTTTAATGCTGGTGCTGCAAGTTCGGAACTTATATATGACACATCAAAGCTTTAAATTAATAGGCAGCACACTTCTATCACTCGCTCTGGCAGCGGGTGCAGCTGGAGAACCCACCAACAACCAAAGATGGAGCGAACTGCGCTATGAAGCAAAATCCATCTGGGCAACGGCGCTGATCAAACTCACTCTGGGAGCACAAGAGTCTACCGAATTTGGTGGAGTACTTAATTTACTGCTGGTGGGTAGTGTTGCCAAAAACAGCGCGCGAGACATGTTTTTATTGGCGCCCAACAGCGCTGCTGTGCTGGCACGAGAGCGTCTTACCAGCGGTAAAAGCCAGCGCATGAAACAATATGCCTACAGTGGAAATACGGTCACCCGAACACGCCGCGAGCCAGGCACAGTTAAAGCCTTACCACCGCAGCAATGGCCCATCAGCAGCAAGAAAATGCTGGAGCGTCCATCGTTGCAAGAGTGCCCGGTGCTAAGTGTTATTCCAGCCTTGCTAATGCTGGCACAGACTGTGTCGAGCGCGCCAAATCAAACCCTTTCCACCTGCGTGCATAGTGACAATAACTTTTATCGAGTGCAGATGAAGAAACGCGGTGAACAAGTGTTAACGGTTGATTACACTGTGGCTGGGGCAAAGGTCGGTGGGGAGAAAACTACCGATGTTATCGCAGTGGAAGTCGAACGCGTGGGGGTGCCAGATGGCGATAGTGACTTCAGCCTACTGGGTCTGTCCAGCCCTGTGGTTATTTTGGTGGGTAAGCAAGCCCAGCTCCCGCTGCAGGTCAGGGGCAAGGCGCCGCACATTGGCAACACACGAATTAACTTAGTCGGCGCCACTCTCACCCCCCCCACAGTGGAACAAACCCCTTGAACGACCCATGGTCTGTTTCAATCGGTCTAATCAGTAACCCAAACAGCGGGCACAATACTGATCAGTTTGATGAAATACAGGCGCTGATCGCTGCACAAGCTAACATCACCCATGTCATCACTCAAAGTGCGCAGGAGATTCCCGCTGCCTTACAGACACTTGCGGCAAAGCAGGTTTCTGTTCTGGCGATCAATGGCGGTGACGGCACCGCTTCTGCTATTTTAGGAGTGATGCTGGAGGGAGACTATTTCGAAACTATGCCCACCCTTGTTCTATTGCCCGGGGGTACGGCCAATATGAACGCGGGCGACATCGGTATGCGGGGTAAGCTTTTAAAGAGCGTCAAACGTTTTTGTACCTGGAGCAACCACCCAGAGAGCACCGCTGGCCAACGGGTAAAGCGACGCCTGCTAAGGGTTCACTATGACAAAAAAATCCACTATGGTATGTTTCTGGGTACCGGCGCCGTTATGCAGGGCACCGAATACGCACACGAAAAAATTCACTCTCGGGGTTTACGGGACGAGTTCAGCCTGGCTCTGGGAACTGTGCGCACGGTGTGGGGTGTACTGCGCAATGACCCAATGTTTAACCAGTATGTGTCGGTAAAGCTGCAACTGGATAACAAACCCGAAACGCAACAGCACGACACATTGATCCTCGCGGCCACTACATTACATCGTCTTTTTTTTGGATTAAGGCCTTTCTGGGGGGTTGGGCCGGGAGTTCTACGCTTAACTGTAATTGAGCAGCACTGTTCAAAGTTTCTGCGAACTTTCATTTCGATTATTCGCGGTAGACCCAACCACAACGCCGTGCCCGAATCTGGGTATTTTAGCCACAATGCGCACTGTATAACGCTATCATTGGAAGGTAGTATGAACCTCGATGGAGAAATTATTCAAGTCAACGGTCCAGTCACAGTCGACACCAGCGAAACGCTGGAGTTTTTACGCCTGTGACTGAATACGTCGAATCTACCGGTCAGGACAATAAACCTGCTCTGGACAGCCTGTTGGCGCATTTTAAAGCACGACATGGGGACGCTATCAATTGCGTACTATTGTATGGCTCTTGCCTGCGTAGCGGCGATATTTTAGACGGCCTGCTGGATATTTATCTCATTTGTGACGATTACCGCTCGACCTATACCAGCCGCACAATGGCAGCTGCAAACTGGCTACTTGCTCCCAACGTTTTCTATGCAGAGGTCGATTTCGAAGGTAAAACGCTGCGCAGTAAGTACGCTGTTATATCTACAGCAGACTTTCGCCGCGGGTGTTCTATGGCCTGGTTCGAGTCTTACATTTGGGGACGCTTCTCCCAACCCAGCCGTATGCTCTATTGCCGCGATGAAGACACCCGTATCAGCATTGATCAGTGTCTGCTGAGTGCAGCGCGCACTTTCCTGCACCGCACAGCCCCTCTTTTCCCCACCGACGGTTCAATAGTCGAGCTGTGGGAAGGTGCACTTGCACTGAGCTATGGTAGCGAGTTACGCACCGAAAAGAGCGGGCGAGCGAGCGAACTAGCCCGTGCATCGCAAGATTATTTTGAGACCGTGAGCGAACAGCTGGTTGGGAGCCTACCCTTTCATTTTCAGCTTGAGCAGCACAACGGCGCACTGCATTACCATAGCGAAACCACCGCTTCACAAAAGCGCAGCGCTCGGTTCAGCTGGCGACTGCGACGAGTAAATGGAACAATCATGTCGATACTGCGGCTTGTTAAGGCACTGTTTACCTTCGAGGAGGGTATCGATTACATCGTATGGAAGCTACAGCGTCATTCTGGTCAGGAAATAATTGTGCCCGACAAAGTGCGCCGATACCCTCTTGTGTTTTGCTGGGGGTTTTTCTGGGGCCTGTATCGCCGAGGTATTTTTTCATGAGCTTTTTAAATGACAACTAGCGTCGACACAAACAGCGGTGCGACGATCTGCGTTTGCACCCCGATAAGGTAATTACTGCAATGGAAACTACTACGGCTTTATTTTATAGTTGCCGCATATTTTTATGGTTCAGTACAATCTTATGAAACCCTGCGTATTTATCCAGACCAACCACAAGCAAATTACCGGTGCTATCGTGGCCCAGCATGCCCTGCGCCGCTATTCGAACAACAACGAAAAGTTTGATGTAAAGATAATCGACAGCCGGGACTACCCATTTTTTGCCGCCCATGAAGGTCAGGAATACCTGCGCGATGGGGTTAAACGCACCTGGCTCAACGATGACCTGCAGTCCTTCACCCCCACTCGTTTTATGCCACCGAAGTTAATGAACTACCAAAGCCGCGCCGTAGTGATAGACCCCGACGTATTTGCCACATCTGACATCTGGGAACTGCTCGACAGAGACATGCAGGGCAAAGCAATTATGTGCCGTATGCGCTCCGGCCCCAAAGGCTTGGTCGACCGCTGTTTTGCCAGCAGTGTCATGCTGCTCGACTGCGAGAAACTCACTCACTGGGACGCCGAGGCAAAATTTGAGGCCATGTTCAATTTCACCCAAGACTACCAGCCCTGGATTTGCCTGAAAGATCAGGACCGCGACACCATCGACTACTTCGAGTCCGAATGGAACGATTTTGACAAGTTCACCGAAGTCACCCGAATGTTGCACACCACGCGACGGCGAACACAGCCCTGGAAAACTGGCCTGCCCACTGATTGGCGCCCAGCCGAACGTTTCAGGCTTTTCCCGCCTTTAGCATGGGCCATGCGGGCACGACGAAAACTATTTGGCGAATATGGCTTGCTGGGTAACTACAAAGAACATCCCGATAAAAACCAGGAGAATTTTTTCCTAGGTTTACTACGTGAATGCATCGAAGAAGGGAAAATTACAGAAGAGTTTGTCCGTCACGAAATGGCACAAAACCATGTGCGCCACGACATATTCGACATACTCAAGCAGGTACCGCAACTACCGCCGGCGCCACTTCACCCTCTCAGCCAGGCTGCAAACACCGCCTGATCAACTCGGCTGTAGTCGCTAACTCGCTATCTACCGTCGTAGGTGGGGGGATGCTGGTGGCGCAGCCCAGCCAGTTGGCCCGGCCGCTCTGCACCAAAGCTTGCTGAATTTTTCCGACGTCTCTGCGCATGCGCACCGGCCCGAAGCGCATAGCCAAACGATGACTTAATGGCTTGTGGCGATAATTGTGACGCAACTGCCACCACGGTGTATCACCATCCCCCATATCAAAGATGTGCAACGGCTGACCTCGGCTAGACGTCTCAGCCAGCATCGACATACTTTCACCGGTCACCACGAACTCATCCGCCTCGCCAAGAAATGCTTTGTAAGGATTGGCTGTGCTGGAGGCGCAACGGTAGCTGAAATGGGCCACGCTAATTTGCTCAAGCAGCACATCCCCCGCCCGGCCGGGTGTGCGCGGGCTGTCGCTTATCAGCAGCGAGCCGCCGGTAGCTGCGGCTAAACGGTTGCATTCCCGCCCCAGACACCTTGCCTTGTCGAGTGTAAATACGAAGCGACCACTATCACCACCTATTAGCACCGCAAACCAGGGCCGTGGCAAGTGCTGCCATTGAGGGGCAAATTTCTGTTGCGCCGCGTGTATCTCAGTGGGGAGAAGCCGGTGTAAGGGCAATTGGTTGTGCACAATATTGCTCTGGTGGGGCAAAAAATACTGCGCCGTTGTGACCACAAACTCGTAGTTATCAAGAGCAAACCAGGGTCGGCCAATGTGAACCAGCTTGGTATGCCCGCTGGACTGGCGCCGTATCCAGTTGGCCACGGGTTCGTTGCGACGCCCGGATGTTATCAACAAATCTGGCCAGGGAGCCTCTAGCGCACTGGACTTGTGCTTATCGATACCGCCAAGGCCCGCGGAACTCCCCATATGCATGAGCAACTCCCAGGGCTGGGCACACAGGGTCTTCTCCACCATTGGGAACCCTATTTCAGCCGCCAAAGCACGCACCTGTGCATTGTCGCCAGCCTTGCGGCCAAGCAAACACCACACCTTGGGCTGTGCCGATCGTGTATTCATTGCTGCGCTCAATACCTTATTATTGTCGAGTTTCACAGTTTACCAAGATCTCTGGCCCCAGTAGACTACATTACTTGTTTAATAAAAGACGAATTTCAATGAAGCCCACGGTTTTTATCCACACCAATCACAAGCAGCTGCTGGGAGCGCTGGTCAGCCAGTACTCTCTAAAGCGCAACTCGGCCCATGCAGACAAGTTCGATGTCAAAATAATTCAAGCTCGCGACTTCTCGTGCATGGCAGATAAGGAGGGCCGCCTCTATAAGCGTGATGGTGAATTGCGGCCCTGGCTGAACGACGACTTGCAGTCATTCACCCCCCTGCGCTTCGCACCTGCCCAGCTAATGGGTTTCGAAGGACGCGCGGTAGTGATTGACCCGGATGTATTCGCTGTAGGCGATATCTGGGAGCTACTGGAGCGCGACATGCAGGGGCACGCCCTTATGTGCCGCCCCAAAGCCTGGCGCAGGGGGCGCAAGGGTACATTTACTTCCAGTGTCATGCTGCTCGATTGCGCAAAACTGGCTCACTGGAATTTTGAGGAAAATTTCAATGACATGTTTGAACCCGCGCAGCGAGACTACATGGACTGGATTTCGCTAAAGCTGGAAGACCCCGATAGCGTAGGCCTACTCGAAGAACACTGGAATGACTTCGACCATCTGTCCAGTGAGACCCGGCTGCTGCACAATACCAAGCGCAAAACTCAGCCTTGGAAAGCGGGTCTGCAAGTGGATTTTCGTCCCGCCGACCGTTTTCAATTATTTCCCCCTCGCCACTGGTTCAGGCGGGCCCGCCGTGCACTGCTTGGAGAATACAAATTTTCCGGCACCTACAAACGCCACCCAGACCCCAAGCAAGAGGAATTCTTCTTCAATCTGCTGAGAGAATGTCTGCACAAGGGTATTATTTCCAGAGACCAGCTGCACCATGAAATGGCACAGGGCCACTTGCGCCACGATGCCTTTGAGTTGATGGAGGCCTGAGCGGGCCACCGGCTTTACCCGGGGTTCGCCCAGCGACCCCCGTTAACTGTATCCGAAATACGCATCCAGCTGCTTGCCCAACTGCCCATCGATGGCAGACACTTCGCGGTCATCAAAATAATCCCGATAGCCACCGATTTTTGCTCGCCGCACTTTAAAGCTATCCGGGTTGTTTTTATCACCGGGCATCATGCGCCCCCCCGCCAGCCTGAACTGCTGTTTACTCTCCATTTTTTTCATATTTTCATAGGAGGAGTAATCCACGGCCTTGGCAATATGTGCCTGGGTTGCAGAAACCTGCATAAAATCTAACAGCCTGGCTAACTCCTCATGAGGATTGGCACGCAGGCTTTCATAGCGCAACAAATAGAAATTATCGACCTTGGGCGACTCCTGCGCCCATAGATTCATATACTCGGCAATGGCATGAATGCCGCCACCCCCTTCGCCGGTTACAAAATCGAAAATACTGGTATCTGAACCCTGTGGCGGGTAATTGTTGATGGCCGATTTGTGCGGCTTCATACGGAACTTCCACTGGAAAAACTGACTGACAGCCACATCCCGAGGGTCTCTGGCCAAAAGTACAACGCGCTTGCCATAGAAAGGCTGCTTGCTGAGATGATCCCCGGTCAGATCTTTGATGTAGTTATCATGGGTAAAAAATATTTTACCTATAGAGCGGTTCATATTGTGGAAATTATCAAAACCCAGCAAGGCATTTTCCGGCAGCCCGTAGATCACCCTGAATAAATGAGAGATCATCACCCGTAACCAGGTGCGGCCACTTTTACCGAATGAGACAATCACAATATCGGCCCGCTGCAGCTTGTCAAGTTGCTCTACACCGCGCAGTTTTCGCTCCGCAGCCAACACATCCGCCTCACTGGCATTGCGCATGCGCAGATGCAAAAAATTCCGGCTCATCTTTTTCACAACAGTGTGTAAAAACTGTCGCCCCGAGGGCAAGATATGTTTCATATTTGAGATTCTCGATAATCGAAAATGGGATCCAAAGTGGAGGCCATTTGTTCCAATTCAGCGCATTGTTGGTCGTTAAAATAGTCGCGATAGCCACCGACCTTACCTTTGCGAACCTTGAATGATTGGGGGTTGTCTTTGTTACCCGGCTTAACCCGTGTGCCGGTACCCTTAAAGAATTTGGTCTGTTCCATTTTTTTCATATTGTCATAGCGCGCGAACTCCACGGCAGCGGAAACTTGCTCAGTAGAGCAGGCCGTGCCGGTAAACTCTAGGATTTGCGCCAACACACGCGCTGGGTCCGACCGCATATCGCGGTAGCGCACCAGCAGGACATCACCGTGCTCGGGAATCGCCCGTGCCCACCCGTTGAGAAATTTAACTATGCGGGGCACGCCCACCGTTTCATCGCGAACAAAATCCCAGATTTCGGTGTCCTTCATGGGGTAATCATTGATGAATTTCTTGCGCGGGCGCATGCGAAAGCGCCATTGAAAAAACTGCGAGACGGCAACGTCCAGCGGATCGCGCACTAATAGCACAACGCGTTTGCCACGAAAATCAGCCAATGGCTCACTATTACCTGAGTAATCTTTGAGATAGTTATTATGCGTAAAGAATACCGCGGGGAGCTCGCTATTGAGTTTGTGGAAATTATCAAACTCAAGGAAGCTGTCTTCGTCCAACGCGCCTTTTAGCTGGTAGGCGCGGGACAACATGACCCGCAACCAGGTTCTACCGGACTTTCCCCAGCTAACCAGCACCCAGTTGGCCTTGCCCAACTGCTTGTATTCCTCTCGCCCGCGCAGCCAACGCTCCAGCTTCTTGCGCGAAGACGCCGGCAGCCAAAAACACAAAGCAAGTACGATATGGCGAATTACAACAAGCGCTTTATGTCCCATAAACCTGGTGAAGTCCTGTGTAAAATATTTAGCCTTTAATGAGGCTACCTATTCTAATTATTTGCGTCGTGGGAAAACAGTGCATTAATACGCTCTACCACCAGGCCAATGTCATCCGGGAGCGGTGCACTGGAATGTCTGAAACTCTGACCAGACCAAACTGCCAGCTCGCTATCCACCAGCTGCTGGTGAAAAGCACGAAAGTCCCGAGTGGCGCACAACAGCTTAAAAACATCGATGTAATAAACACCTCGTCCAAGCCAATGCCTGAGCTTGTCTCCGGCTGTTTCACGCTTGGAATTAAACAGCCAATGTGCGAATGACCGGCGATATTGGTCTAGTCCCAACCAGCCCAGAGGTAGCGGAAAAATAGCCAGTGGCTTGCGCAGGTATATAACCTCTACCATCATCGAAACGCTATCGCCGGTAACTATAAAACCATCAGCAGTGCCCAGCAGGGCGCGATAGGGGTTTTCAGTAGCCTGTGCCGACCATTCGAAAAGCCTCGCCTGGGGAGGCAATTGGCCGCGTAAAATATCGACAACTGCAGCACTGGTGCGCCGGCTGGTAGTAATATAGGGCGTGCCACCGAGTTCATCAATCACCCATTGAGCACACTTCAGCAAGTCGCCGGCCACCTTGTCATTCATCACGAAGGGGCTGGTCTTGCCCCCCACTAAAATACCTATCAGTGGCGGCGGCAGCGGTTGTAAACGATCACGCCATTGGCCCGCCGCAACGGCTACCTGACTGGCATTCATGCGCATCAGGGGCAGACTGATGGACAAGTAATTCGCCATGGGTGGCAGCTGATTGATCGCGCTGGCTATTACCAGAGAAAAATCCATCATGTGGGCAGTTGGCTTACCCACCAGCACAATTTTTGTTCGATTTCCCGACTGTTTTCTGACCCACAAGGCCGCCATGGACGGACGGCGCCCCACGGTTAGAATCAGGTCGGGCCATGGGGCCTCAAGCGCAGATGACTGTTGCAGGTCTATGTGGTCTAGCGTGGCCTTGTGGCGCGGCTTACCCTGTACATATTGGGGTAGCATGTGCACATATTTGTTTTCGCAGGGCCAGCTAAGACCGGCGACAATAGATTCGACCTGACTATTGTCTCCCCGCTTGTCACTGACGATAACCCAAGTACTAGGCGCCACGCATCATACCCTGACCGATACGGGGCGCAGGCAAGCCCCGTGTGACGGTATCAGTGCGCCTATGGCGCCGCGATTGGAATTTGGCATAATAGTCAGCTTTTTCTAGCCCTAATGGGCTCGCAAGGACAACAAGTATGAGACATGTACGAGAAAATAACCAGATTGGAATGCGCTGGGGTACAATACCACTAGACTCGTAAAGCACTGCATGTGCGACACTCAAAGGAAGCGCTTCACCCTTGATTCTCGACCGCTACATTAGCTGGGAAATAGTTCGCCCATTTATCAGCGGCCTGAGTTTATTAGTTCTGATTTTTATTGGTTTCTCGGCTGCAAAGCAGCTGAGTCTGGCCGCAGATGGACAACTCGAGGTTCAAGTCGCTCTCAAGCTAGTGGCACTCAGCACTTTCATCACACTGGAAATCTTACTCCCCACCGCACTGTTCTTTTCCGTATTGGCAGCTATCGGGCGCATTCACAGTGAGGCCGAAATGAACGTTCTATACGCCTCAGGCGTCAGCCCCATGCGCATACTGGAGTCTGTATTCAAATTGGCGGTGGTGGTTGCACTCATAACAGGTTATATCTCGCTGGAAGGGCGTCCCTGGGCGTTTAGGGAAAGTTATAGACTGGAAGCTGAGGCGCTGGCCAAGTTCGATCTGAAGAAAATGGCTAGTGGGCGTTTTATCGCCATGGAGGGCAACGATTACACCTTCATCGCCGACGGCCTGAATCTGGAGCAAGGCATGCACGAGGGTGTGTTTTTACAGCGGAACTTCCAGGGAGAGAGAAAACACACCGAAGTGATCGTAGCTGAGTCAGCGTCCCTCCCTATGCTGAACCGGGGGCAGGCGCTGACCGCGAAATTCTATAATGGCTATTACTATCTTCTCGACAATCGCAAACGCAAAGACATTACCCTTGAATTTAAACAGATGACCATCCACCTCCCCTTTCATGAAGCACATGAGAAATATCGACGCAAAGCCGAGACTACTGGCAATTTACGCTCCTCCGCTGAACCGAAAGACGTCGCCGAATACCAGTGGCGTATGTCCACGCCCCTGGTCACCTTGCTGCTGGCTCTAATCGCAGTACCTCTGGCGCGCACCCGGCCCCGCCAGCCCCGCTCTCACGCTTTTTTCATCGCACTGGTTGTCTATATCGGTATCTTCAGTCTGCTTAGTATTGCACGTACTTCCCTGGAACAGGGCCGGTTAAGCCCTTTCCCGGGTTTATGGGGCGCCTACCTCATCATAATTTTTCTGTTGTGGCTGCTAGTGAAACCACCCAGGTGGATGCGCCAATGACCATTTTGAAACGATACATCGCCCACAATCTCATGCTTGGCTGGTTGGTGGTTTTCCTTTTACTGGCTGCAGTGTTCGGCCTCATCGGTTTCATTCAGGAGCTTGAGCGCACCTACGGCGATTACACTATTACCGCGGTCATCTACTACACGCTTCTCACCCTGCCACAGAATGTTCTGGAGCTATCGCCAGTTGTTGCCCTGCTGGGTACTATCACCGCCCTGGGGCGATTACAGAAGTCGAATGAACTGCTAATTTTCAGCTGCTCAGGGCTACCGTTGCGAGACCTACTATGGGCCATCGCCAGGCCCACACTGCTACTTATGGGCCTACTCTGGCTAAGCCTAGAATATGTTGCCACCCCCCTTCACAAGGCTGGAGAGGAATTGCGAAATACTCTACGCAACCCCGATTCCGTGGTGATACCCAGTGGGGGAGTATGGTCGAAAAGTGGTAATCGCTATATTCACCTAGGCAAGATGTTTCCCGGCTACACCCCGGGCGACATAGATCTGTACGAGTTCAATGACGACGGTGAACTCAAGTTACAATTAAAGGCGCAAACCGCCACGGTAAACCCCCAGCGACGCTGGATATTCAATAACGTACGGCAGAAACAGCAAATAGATGGAAAACTGAATACCGGCCACCAGGATCAGGTTGAAATACTTAATCTGTGGTCGCAGCAAGAATTACCAACATTGACACTCTCCAGCGACAGCATGGGGCTCATGTTGCTATATCGCTATAGCAAATATCTGGAGAGTATCGACCACTCCAACCATCAGTACAGCAGCGCCTTCTGGCAGCGATTGATTATGCCCCTCACTGTTGCCGCTATGGTCCTTTTGGCAACACCTCTGGCTGCGTCAATAGGCTCCATGCGCTCCAACAGTTTTGGTATTACTCTGGGGATTGGAGCGCTGGTGGGTATTTTGTTCTATGTGGGGGCACAAATCGTATTTGCATTGGGCCAATTGCTACAACTGGGAATAATACCGGTGACCGGGTTTCCCACAGTTGTTGTAGTATTATGCGCCAGCGTCCTGATTACCCGAATGCGCTGGTAAGCCACTAGTGATCGACGTCTGCAATAGGCAAAAACGGCCGCCGCCCACACACAGCAGTAAAGAGCATCCTACATGCGTTTGATGAACAGTTTCTTCCGCGCATATCCTCTGCGAACCGCATTAATGCTGGCCGCCCTATTAATGTCCGCCCTGGCCGAGGGTGTGGGCCTTTCGGTTCTTTTGCCTCTGCTCAATATTGCTCTGGGCACCGACTCTGGCGTGAGTCTTCCCGGCAACGAAAGCACAGCTAACAACTTCGAGCTCATGGTGAGAAACACGCTAGGTACCCTCGGTATCACCATCACCCTGTCCAATATGCTGTTGGTTTTGGTAGGCGGCGTGGCCCTAAAAAGTGTTTTCCTACTAATAGCCCAGCGTCAGGTCGGCTACACCGCCGCCCAGGTGGGCACCGATTTGCGCCTGCAAATGTTGCGCGCCGTACTGCACAGTAAATGGGAATATTTCCTGCACCAACCGGTAGGAAAATTGACTAATTCCCTGGCTACCGAAGCTCAGCGCTCCTCTCAGTCTTTCGTCAATGGTGCAACAGCCATCACATTTCTGATTCAGGCCGTCATCTACGGAACAGTGGCAGTAGCTCTTTCCTGGCGCGCTTCATTGGCGGCGCTGTTTGCTGGAATAGTGGTCATCGGCCTCTCACATTTTCTAGTCCGTATCACCCGAAAAGCAGGTAAGAAGCAAACAACTCTGCTGGCATCGTTAATGGCCCTACTCACAGACACCCTTCAGTCGGTGAAGCCGTTGAAGGCCATGGCTCTTGAAGACCTCACCGACAATGTACTGACCCGGGCAGCCAATCAAATAAACAAGTCCCTGCGCCTGCAAGTGCTCAGTTCAGCCGTGCTCGATTCTGCACAGGAATTGATGTTCACGGTCTTTATCGCTCTGGGTATCTATATTTCCCTGGAAGTCTTCTCCATGGAATTACCCACTGTCATGGTGTTGGTTGTGGCGCTGGGTCGGGCATTCTCTTTCCTGGGTAAAGTGCAAAAACAGTACCAGAAGCTAGCCCAGGGCGAGAGCGCCTACTGGGCTATGAAAGGTGCCATCGACGAGGCTGAGCAGGCACAGGAGCAACTAGACGGTGGTATAACACCCACGTTGCAGCAGGCAATCGAGATAAAGAGTGTGGCATTCGCTTACGACAGGCACCCGGTATTTAGTGACCTGTCGCTGAACATTAAGGCCGGCTCTCTCACCACGCTCATTGGGCCCTCGGGCGCTGGCAAAACCACAATTTTGGATCTGGTTCTGGGACTAATACGTCCCGATGATGGCGCGGTGCTGCTGGATGGAAAATCGCTACAGGAAATTGACATCAAGGCCTGGCGCAAAATGATTGGTTACGTGCCTCAGGAAACCATATTGCTGCACGATACGATCGAGCACAACATAACCCTGGGCGATCCCACACTGAAAAG
>Ga0308021_10000805_pt1 | contig 14434 bp, 9 predicted proteins | sample Neamet351_FD_201296 | JGI IMG/M metagenome (GOLD analysis project Ga0308021, IMG submission 201296) | Marine microbial communities from water near the shore, Antarctic Ocean - #351 | ecosystem: Environmental > Aquatic > Marine > Unclassified | place: Southern Ocean | collected 2014-10-02
TACCACACTGGGGTCACTGCGATAGGCGGGAGCATGAATTTGCACCTCGCCCGGCAGTGTTTGGAGGCCATTGCGAACTATTTCATCTACCATGCCACGCATCAGAGCTGACATAAAAGTCATCGACCAAACACCCAGCGTGATAGTGGCCAGGATAATGAGCGTGCGGCGATAGTTACGCCATAAGTTGCGCCACGCCAGTATTGCGACCATCGCCCAGGAAGCGCTAATCATACTGCCCTCATCGCATCCACCGGCGCCAGGCCAAACAGCCGTGTGGCCGGGTAAATTGCCGCGAGCATAGCGCCTAGGAAAACGATTGCCGGCCCCCACAATATTGACAGCAGACTTACTTGTGGATACATGCGCTCGGGCAGATTAAATTTTTGTGCCATCTCTTCCATACCGGGGAAGTAAAAGCCCGCATAGCTGAGATAAAAGCTTAGCAAGCCACCGAGCAACACACCCAGCCCCATACCCAGACCAGACATTACCAAGGTTTCAAGTCCCACTAATTTCGCCAGCGTCGCCGGGCGTGTACCCAGCGCCAACATCACACCAAACTCACGGGTGCGCTCCAGCACCGACATTAATTGCGTGTTGAGCACACTGAAGGCAACCAGCAGAATCAATACGGCGTACATAAACCACGAGCTGACCATATCCGACTTTATCGCCTGCTTTAACCCCGGTTCCAGGATATTCCAATCCAGTACCGACAAATTGGCGCCGGTCAACATGGGTTCACCGGCGAGCACGTTTTGCAGTCGCGCGACAGTGGGGCCCACCTCCTCCAGGGAGGGCAAACGGATGACTACACTGTGGCCCGCCTCACCCATGGCGAACACCTCTTGAAACCAGGCCAGGGGCACTTCTGCCACCGCCCGGTCAACTTCCGCAAAACCCGTGTTGATAATGCCGACAACGGTTGCCACACCCGCGGCAAATGATCCATCCAGACCACTGCTGATAAACGTCAACTCATCACCCACCGTTATTTTGAGGTTTTGGGCGAGAATGGCACCGATAACAATCTCTGGGGCATAAGAGTCATCGAGGTAACGTCCCTGACTGATTAGCCCTGGGAAGGTAGATACCTGAGACTCATATTTGGGTTGCACACCGGCCAGTTGAATGCCGAAGGAGCGCTCCTGGCTGGAGGCCAGCGCGAAAGCAATACCCCTGGCAGCAACATTGGCTTCACTGCCCAGCGCTGCGCGAACCGTGTTGGCCAACTGTACAACAGTGGGTACGCTCTGGTGCATTTTCTGCTCGTCGTTATAAGCGCTGTGTTGAATTTGGATGTGACCGCTGAATGCACTTAAGGTGTTATCTATCATCATTTGATAAGAACCCAACTGCAGGGAAATTGAAAATACCAACAAGACGTTACAAAAAGTCATGGCACTCACGGTCAGCCAGGTACGCCGTTTATGGCGCCATAGATTACGCCATGCGAGCACAGCTGTGACGTTCATTGGCGCGGATTCCTCAGGTTGGATAAGGTAAACATATTACTGTGCAGCTGTGTATCAAACTCGACCTCCAGAGTACGCAGCTCTGTCCACTCCCCGGGCTTTTCGGTCTTTCTCATGCGTAATACTGAAGCCACTGAGCGACCTGACATGACTTTGATCTCGGATGCTTCCATGGTTTTAAGCAGTACGCCATCCTGGTCCCAAAACTGCTGCTCAAGCAGCACCCAGTCATCTCTAATCACTAACACTTCCTTGCCCCAGACAATGGCCGAGTCTTCATAGGGAATGGATTGAATGGTGTAAATCTGGTGACCGTCCTCCTCCCGCTGTGCCACTAGCGTGTGCTCATACTGGCCTATGATGTCGGAGGTTTTACTGATGTCTTTGTTGGAAAAATCGCTGCCCATCCAGTTTTGACTCATCATAGAAGAAGGCACTTTTATCACCCGGTTGATCTTGGGCGAGAAGGTCCACATATTACCATCGAGCGTCAGTGTGCCATTGCCCGCATCTTTTTTCGGCTCTACTACCCGCACCAGTGCATTGTCGTCACCCGCAGTCCAGCCACGCATAGTCATACTGCGCTCCCAGTCGGGGCGGTGAATGACCATGGTCATTTGCGAATAAGAAGTGAGCCCCCTGAAATGGTCTACTGCTTGGCGCACTAAATCCTGTGCGGAAATTTCCTGCGCGCTGCTAGGCGCGGCAAGTAATACAGTGGCCATGAGGGCCACAACTGAACGATATAAATCAGGCACGGCAACTACCTGTTTGCCACATACGGCTGACTTTGTTCATATTTACTCCATAACTCAGTTCGCAGGGGAGCAGCGCAGCAACACTAAGCGGCGGTGCACAAATTTGATGAACCAGGCTGGGGGAAAGTTCTCCCACCGCAAGATACAGTAGTAGCCTAGATATTATCATCGGATACCTTAGCGTGGCAAAGGTCTGGCACACTCTGTTCCCCACCGCAGCGCCCCTGACAAACACGGCAGTGCAGTCTATTTTGGCCTTGGCGGTTTTGCTCGGTGGTTGCGGTCAAGGCCCTATAAGCCCTGATTCCTTCCAAGCCAAACCCGGCCATGCCATCGCACAAATTCCCTCAACGGGGCAACTGCACATCACCCTGCAACCCGGCACATTCAACACTGTGGACTTCATGGAACTGCATGGTTGTGCTCTGCAAATAACCCTGGGCAAATACCAAAGTAGGCTGGGTCAGTTTGCAAGCGAATCCCAGCGCCTTCTTCTCGATCTGGAGTACCTAAACCTTGCCCCCGATTGCATCGCGCTAAAACGAAGAGAACACCAACAGCCACTGGCTGAACAGCTACTACAAGAAAAAAAACTCAAGCTGCAACAGCTCCCCTCGCGCATATTCAACGCCACTTTTGCGAACACCGAGTTTCAACGGTTCTGGAATAGGCGCTCCAAGTGTTGCGATAACCCAGAGCAATATCAACTGACAATTTCGGCCTTTTCAAACATCAACGGCTCAGTACAGCGCTGGCTCTTGGGCGATTATCAAGCCAGCAACATCGAGTTTGAAATTCAACTAAGCGAGATTTCCAAAGGTAGTGCAGCCTATATGCAGAGCAAATTGTTACGTGCGTCCATAACAAAACTGGAAACGCAACTACGCACCGTATTACCGCTGGAGTACCAGCGATGGCGCGAACTACGCAACACATATTGGCGCACAGCGGCTACGCCCCTCGAGAAAACCACCCTCTTTGCTAGGCCTGCTTGACTTGTTTACGCTCGCAGCCTGCAGCCTTTTTGCTGGTAGAAGTGTCATTTTTTCAAATGATGGATGACCAGTCCGCCCGGATAACTCTCCTGATAATCGTGCCACATTTCTTTATTAAACCGCTCCCCGGTAGCAGCCCATTCCACATCTTCATAGGTGATGTTAAAAATGGTTTGCCAATCTCGCATGAGGACCGCAGCTGAAATCAGTGTTGAGCCCGCATTGTAGGGCAGCACCTCGGTAGTAATGTCTACCCCCTGCTCTCTTGCTCGCCTGATTTGCGCCAGAAACAACTCAAGATGGCGTATGCCATCAAGCCCTGTTTCAGGGTCAATCACCCGTCCATTATTTATAGCCAGTGTGTAGTCACTGGCTAACGTCCATTGGCTACATATCAATCCAACAATGAGCACGAGCTTTAGGAGTGGCTTCATTAAGCTACCTCGTTAATAGAAAGTTAACTTTTGGGCCTATTTAGCGCCACACTTGAACGCAAGCGAACGCCCATTAACGCAAAGCCACTTGCCAGTAAAATGTAAGCCGCGCCACCCAGTGCCATCGCTTCCATCGACACACCGTTATCGATTGCCCATCCCATCGCCACCGGTGCAATAGCGCTGGCAAGTACCATGGTCGATGTGGTCAGTGATTTGATCGAGCCCAGGTGTAGTGTGCCGTACATTTCAGCAAAGAAAGGTGAGGACATTGTTGAATAGATACCCAAGGAAACGCCCATCAAACACATGAACAAAGCGGCAATTACGAAACTGTCAGACATGGCCAATGCCAGCAAGCCCAAGCCAAAGGGTAGACTGATCAAGGGGATTAGACGTATCGCGCCGAAGCGGTCTACCAGTAAGCCCGTCATCAGTTTGCACAGCGTAGACACCAATGCGTAGGCAATATACAGGCTACCCCATGCGGTGAGGTCCCAGCCCTTGGCCTCGACCAGATGCACCTGATGAAACATGAAACCGGTAAACAGCAATGGCTGTGCAAGTAACGCCGGTAAAAACAGGTAGAACGAGGTGTCGCGTATAACCTCTGACCGAGTCCATTGTTTGCGCGCTCCCCCCAGGGCCTGGCCCGAAGGACTAGCAAGGCCACAGAGATAGACCTTGTGCCGCTGCGCGTGTCCACGCAGAAGAATTGAGATTAATGGTAGCAGGCACAGCAACAGCAGTGCACCCCACAGAAGCCAAGAGCTGCGCCATGTCATAAGGCTAAGAGTTGCAATAACCAGGGTGGGCAAGACCGCCTCGGAAATAGAGTAGCCTATACCGCCTAGCGCATTTGCCTTGCCCCGGTGATGATCGAGATACCTCACCATAGTTGTGGCGCCGGCCATACTCATAAGACCCTGACCGAGGTGGCGTAGTGCTAGCACCGCCAAAAATAACATTGCGATGCCATTACTTGCGGCCATGAGTGCGCAAGCCAGGGCGAGGCCAACGGTGACGGCATAGGTATAGCGGCGCAAGTCCACCCTATCTATCAAAGAGCCCGTCCACAGCAGAAGTACTGCGCTTGTTAGGGTGGCCCCAGAGTAAATACCACCGAAGGCGCCGTGGCTGAGGCCCAGATCCAGGCGAATTTCACCACTGAACAGCCCGATAAAATAGGTTTGGCCCAGACTGGAACTGAAGGCCATTGCGAAGCCGAAGAGCAGGAGGCGCCATTCGGATTGGATGAGAGGGAGGAAAGACTTCATCGGCTCAACTACCCGCAGTCAACCTAGATACTCCCCAAGTGCTGCTTAATAGCGGCTCAGTAATAAGTCTCGCTGCCACAGTAGCTCTTTTGGCATGTGACCCCAAAGCTTCAAAAATAATGCTTCATGGCCCAATGCCTGGGACTTTAACGCCTCTCCATCAATTTTCATCAGCTCGTCCCAATCTTCTTCAGTGAAATCCAAGCCCTCCCAGTCTAGGTCCTTATAGCTAGGCATCCAACCCAGGGGTGTCTCCTTGGCCTGAGCTAAACCATTAACGCGTTCAACAATCCACTTTAGTACCCGTGCATTCTCGCCAAAGCCTGGCCACAGAAATTTTCCCTGCTCGTCTTTACGGAACCAGTTAACATGGAATATACGCGGCGGCTCATTAATGATTTTGCCCATATCCAACCAGTGGCGAAAGTAATCACCCATGTGATAGCCGCAAAAAGGTAGCATCGCAAAGGGGTCCTGACGCATGCTGCCCACGGTGCCTTCAGCCGCAGCAGTTTGCTCAGAACCAACGGTAGCGCCCATGTAGACGCCATGCTGCCAGTTGAAACTCTGGTAAACCAGTGGAATGGTGGTCATACGCCGCCCGCCGAAGATCATCGCTCCAATTTCTACTCCGTCGGGATTCTCCCAGTCGGGGTCAATCACAGGGCAATTTCTGGCCGGGGCAGTAAATCTTGCGTTGGGGTGTGAAGAAGGCGCTTCACTCTCTGGCGCCCAGTCATTGCCCTTCCAGTCAATCAAATGCGCGGGCGCCTGCGCCGTCATACCTTCCCACCAAATATCGCCCTCGTCGGTAAGTGCGACATTGGTGAAGATGGTATCGCGGGCGCAAGACGCCATGGCCATGGGGTTGGTATCCATACCGGTTCCCGGTGCAACACCAAAAAATCCGGCCTCGGGATTAATCGCACGCAATTTACCGTTGGCGTCGGGTTTAATCCAGGCGATATCGTCACCTATACAGGATATTTCCCAACCCTGCTTTTGCAATTCCGGTGGCGGAATCAACATGGCAAAATTGGTTTTACCACAAGCACTGGGAAAGGCTGCAGTGACATAAGTTTTCTTGCCTGAGGGGTCTTTAACGCCCAACACCAACATGTGCTCCGCCAACCAACCCTCGTCCCGGGCAATCGTACTGGCAATACGCAGGGCAAAACATTTTTTACCCAGCAGCGCATTACCGCCATAACCCGAACCAAAACTCAGAATCGTTTTCTCTTCCGGGAAATGCGCAATATAGGTATTTTCAGGATTACAGGGCCAGCTTACGTCGTCTTGATCTGACAGTACCGGCTGACCGACAGTGTGCACACAGCGTACATAGTCGGCGCTATCGCCCAGTACTTGCAGTACCTTTGGCGAGACTCTAGCCATAATGCGCATATTAGCTACTGCGTAGGCCGAGTCTGTAATTTGAATACCAATTTTGCCAATGGGTGAGCCAATAGGCCCCATGCTGAAGGGAATGATATATAAGGTGCGGCCGCGCATTGCACCTTCTGACAAACCGTTCATCTTGCGCTTCATTTCCTCAGGAGCCATCCAGTTGTTCGTTGGCCCAGCATCCGCTTCGGCAACGGAACAGATAAAGGTGCGGCTTTCGACCCTAGCCACATCCCGTGGGTCTGAGCGAAATAAGTGGCTATTAGGGCGTAAATCTTCGTTGAGTTTCACACAGTCACCGCGGCTAACCATCATTTCGAGCATGGCTGCAGACTCTTCTTGCGAGCCATCTACCCAGTGCACACGATCTGGCTGCAGCAAGGTCACCATGCGCTCAACCCAACGTTGAATGTCCTTGTTAGACGTGGGCGAGGTGTCCCGCAAAGGATAATTGCATAGAGGAGCAATCGTTTTGCGTTCTGTGGCTGTATTCATGTTGGTATTACCCGTTGCATAGTGTTGGTAGGCGATGTTTGTATCGTCGGTATTTGTTGTTCAAGCCTCAGTACAAGAGGCCATCCCAAGAACTGGATGAACCTGCATCTCAGTCCTACGGAAAATCAGCCGATTCTACCGCAACCGGCTGAGCAGCACTAGTTCTCGGGATACCGTCAGCTCAATTACAGGTCCACAAATGATCTAAAACGGTGAACAAGGCGTATAACTTTGACACTCGCTGAAACTTAGCGCGAGCTAGCACAGTGCTTTGGCAAACAAGGCTATTGAAATCGGAGAGAGATAATAGTGGCAGTGTGGTGGGTAAAGCCAGCGGCGAAACCACACCAATAGAGGGCCCTGCGCGCTACCAATTGCCCCGCTACCAACAATCACAGCATTGAACTGCGGTACCTGCAGACAACCCTGCCTCCCGGTCGTGTACGCAGAGTTTCGCGTAAGCTGTGATAAAGAGGCCGATTTTCTGCGTGGGAATATGAGATAATTGTATAGGTATACGGCACTAGACTTCCCGTGGATTACTCTTTGGGTATGGGGGGGGTTATCCTTTAAAGCGCAGCCGAACTTACTCTAGAAAAATGTGTCCTAAATTTCTCTGATCGAGATCCAGAAAATGCTCAAACGCCTAACAAAATTGCTTATCCCGCTGGGCATAGTAGCCCTTGCGGTTTTCATAGCCATGATCATGGTGAAATCACGCCAAACGCTCGAAGCGACAGGTGTGCCAGCGCCCCTACCGCAGGTCAAGACTCTGGAGGTAGTACTGGGTGATATCACCCCCACTATAGTGGCCCACGGCAATGTCGGCGCCCGCTATCAGTTGGAACTGGCCACCGAAGTCACCGGCAGGGTGATTTGGGTTGCCCCGGAATTCGAGCCTGGGAACACAGTGAGCACCGGGCAGGTACTGTTGCGGGTCGAACCACTCAACTATCGCCTGGAGCTGGCCCAGGCCAGGGCAACTCTCGAAACCGCCAAGCTGACTCTAGCCGACGCCAAAGCACTTCAGCGCAAAGCCTTAATCGGTGAGAGCAAACTTAAAATTGAAGCCGCACAGCAACGCGTGGCGAAGGCCGAGCAAGATTTGGACTACACCGAAATCAGGGCGCCATTCAACGCGGTGATCGACGTGCAATCGGTGGAGTACGGGCAATTCATCAGCACCGGCCGCACAGTCGCCAAATTACTGAGTACCGATACGGCCGAGGTCAGCCTACAGGTACCGCCCTCGGATGCCGGTTTCGTGGACCCGACGGCGAGTGCCAGGGTACAGCTTTCAGCCAGAATCGGTGCACAACAGTGGCACTGGCAAGCAAAACTATTGCGCATAGAGTCACGGGTTGATCGGCGCTCCCGGTCCATCCCGGTGGTGGTAGAGGTGGCATTACCCTATGACACCAGCGCGCATGCTCATACGCTGCCGCTGGGGTTATTTGTACGCGCGGACATTCCGGGCAAACCCATTAGCACGGCCGTCCGCTTACCGACTGACGTATTGCATGCAAACAATACAGTGTTTGTGGTTGTCGATGGCGCTTTGCAGCGCAGACAGGTCAACATTGCGTATCGCGACGGCAATACCGTGGTTATTAACGGTGGACTACACAGCGGCGAGCGTGTGGTGGCCACTCGCCTGGAGGTCATGTTTGAGGGCATGAAGGTAGAACCTGACAATGCCTGAATCCAGATACAAAAGTGAAAGCGGGCCCATCGGCTGGATGGCGTCCAACCCCATTGCAGCCAACCTGCTGCTTGTGATCGTATTTATCGCCGGCTACATGGCTATCGACGGTATTCGCAAAGAGGTGTTTCCCAGCTTTCCCACCGACACCTTCACTGTCACCGTACCCTACCCGGGCAGCTCCCCGGAGGAGGTCGAGCAGGGTATTGTACTCAAGGTTGAGGAAGAACTACGCGACATTATTGGCGTCAAGGAGATACGCAGTACCGCACGGGAAGGTGTTGGCGTGGTCACCGTGGAAATGGAGCCCGGCAGTGACATGGGCAAAACCCTGAACCAGGCGAAAGTGCGCGTGGACAGTATTCCCGCGTTCCCCCTGGATGCAGAAGAACCGATCGTGGAAGAAGTAAAAAATCGCGGCTACGCCATGCGTGTCAGCGTCTATGGAGACCTCGACGAACTTGGGCTGAAAGAGTTGACGGCCCAGGTTCGTGAGGAGATCCTAGAGCTGGACGGGATCAGCGAAATACGAACATTCGGCGAGCGCACCTATGAAATTTCCATCGAGGTTTCCAGTGCGGAACTGCGCCGCTTCGGTCTTAACTTTGACCAGGTGGTCAATGCGGTAAAGAGTCGCTCCCGGGACCTTCCCGGTGGGCTGCTACGCACCGGCAATGGCTCTATTAAGCTGCGCTCGGTTTCGCAAGCCTACACGGGTCAAGAATTTGCTGAACTAACCCTGCTGTCACTCGAGGATGGTACCTCCATTCGGCTGGGTGACGTGGCCACCGTGGTTGATGGCTTCGAGGACCAGCCCGTGCTGAGTACGCTCAATGGCAAGCGTGCCATTACCCTCATTGTCGACCGGGTCGGCAATCAGGACGTTTTGCAGATGACCGATGAGTTGCGCCACTATATTGCCGAGAAACAGGCCAGCCTGACACAGAGCGTACACATCATCGGCTGGATCGACGAGAGCACTCTCCTTCGGGGTCGCATTAGTTTGATGCTGCGCAATGCGGTGCAGGGAGGCATTCTGGTGGTGCTCGCGCTGGCGTTATTCCTCGACATTGGGCTGGCATTCTGGGTCATCCTCGGCGTGCCCTTCGCTATCATGGGCACGCTAGCGACCATTTATTTCGCCGGGCTGCCCATATCCATCAATATACTTTCTGTATTTGCCTTCATACTCGTATTGGGTATTTTGGTAGATGACGGCATCGTGACCGCCGAGAGTGCGTATGCTTACCTACAAAAAGAAGGCCAGAGCACGGCCAGCGTCGTGCGGGGGGTGCGCAGGGTTGCCACCGCTACGACCTTTGGTGCACTAACGACCATTATTGCTTTCGGCCCCACCCTATTTCTCACCGAGGGTTTTGCAAGAGTCATGACACATATAGGTCCTGTAGTCATGCTTTGCATCTTTTTCTCCCTGATAGAAACCAAACTGATCCTTCCCGCACACCTGCGTCATATTCGTATCCGCGGAAGTGCCTCCACAGGCTGGAAAGGCCCTATACACCGAGTTCAGGATCGTTTTTCTTCAGCGATGACCCGCTTCGCTCGGGGTCCCTACCGACGATTACTTCGATACGCTCTGCACCACCGCTATCCAACACTGGCTGTATTCTTCGCGATACTCATTGTTTGCACGGCACTGCTGCCTTCAGGCCTAATCAGGTTTGTGTTCTTTCCCAGCGTTCCTTCTGATCAGATCATTGTGACGCTGGACATGCCCCAGGGAACTGCCTGGAAAAAGACCCACGACTATGCACAGCGCATTGAGGTGGCCGCCAGAAAAATGAATGAGCGTTACCTGACTGAGGCCAATACAACCGTGGATGTGATCCGGGAGCTGATGGTGGTTTCTGAAAGCGATACCAGCGCGCGCGTGGACGTCGATCTGGTTCCCAGCGAGCAACGCAACATCAGCTCTCTCATCCTCGCCCAGTGGCTACGGGAATACCTGGGTCCATTGGAAGGCACCCGGGACTTGACCTTCGATGCTGTGGCCGGCCCGGCTGGTTCCGCTTTAGCGATAGAACTGACCGGTCATAGCCTGGATCTGTTGCGCCAGGCCGCCGTCGACATGAAGCGCTCCTTAGCACAGGTGGCTGGACTACAGGATATCAGTGACAGCTTTAACGCCGGTGGCAGGGAGCTCGACATTCATGTAACCGCGGAGGGCGAATCTCTAGGTCTTGGCGATGTGGACCTAGCCAGACAAGTGCGGCAGGCTTATTTTGGGGCCGAAATACAGCGTGTTCAGCGCGGTAGAGATGAGGTGCGTGTTTATGTCCGCCTACCCCAGGAAGATCGCGCCAACCTCAACAGTCTACAATCTCTCTGGATTACGCTGCCCGATGGTCGCAAGGTGCCCTTCCCTGCTGTCGGCGAAGCGCGGGAACAAACTGGACTCAGTGTCATCAATCGAGTCGATCGCCAACGCGTTGTGACGGTCAAGGCCGACATCAACAAGACTATGGTCGAGCCAGGGGAGGTCACCGCCCTGATCAAGACCGACATCATGCCTGAGCTGATAAAAAAATATCCCGGACTACACTTCAAATTCAGCGGCGAAGCTGAGGACCAACAAAAGACATCCTCTTCACTTAGCTACGGTCTTGTGGTTGTTTTATTGATGATTTTTGGCGCTCTGGCCATTCCCCTGAAAAGCTATATCGAGCCACTGTTGATTATGTCGGTGATACCCTTTGGTATTATCGGTGCCGTGCTCGGCCACCTGCTACTAGGCCAGAACATCAGTATCTTATCGGTAATCGGCATCGTCGGGTTGGTGGGCGTGGTAGTAAACGACTCTCTGGTAATGGTGGATTTCATCAATCACTATATCGACGAGGGGCACGAATGGTATTCAGCGGTGATGGAAGCGGGACCGAGCCGATTTCGCGCGGTAATACTCACTTCTGTAACAACCTTTCTCGGCTTACTCCCCATTCAGCTGGAAACATCTATACAGTCCCAATTTGTGAAACCCATGGCCATTTCGGTCGCTTTCGGCGTGTTGTTCGCCACCTTTGTCACCCTTATTCTGGTACCGGTGCTGTATCACATCGCCAAGGATCTCGAGCGTTTGGTCAGTAGACTACTGGCGCCGGTTTAACCTTCACAGGCAGCGTCTACGTGGAAATATAAGCTGCGTAGGGGCATCTATGTTGCCAACTGCGCCACGAAATCACGTTTGAGCGTACGGGCAGACATGAAGAAACATCCAGCGGCACCGACAAGCCAACAGACCGTGACGGAGATCGCCTGTTTAAGACCCGTCGAACTCGCCTGCTCGCAGACTGTTCGCTGAACCTCGCTTAACTCTATGTCTTTGGCCCGACAGATTACAGACGTCAGTTCGCCATCAAAATCGCTGCTGGCAAGCTGCATGTTCATAAACATATCACTCATGAAACCAACAAAGTACGGCCCAAGACCATTGCCTATCAGTGAGACCAAGATAAGTAGAATGGCAATAGCTGTGGCCCGCGACCGGTTACTGACCACACCCTGGCCAATGTTGTACTGCGCACCCAGGTAGGCGTAATGGCAAACCGAACCTATACCCCACAGAATGAATACAACGGTCAGGTCCTGCGCAAAAAAACCTCCTATATAAGCAGGAACTGCGATCAGAAGGCCGACCCCGGGAACCCAGGCCACGGCAGTCTGTGAACGAGGGGTGAGTTTTTCCGTGATGTAGCCACCCAAAAATGTACCTATTGCCGCCAGAAACGATAAGGGGGCGCCGAAGTTGATCGCGGCATCCCTGACATCCAGACCGTGTTCACGCGCCAAAAATGGCGCCTGAAAGCTGATCAAGCCATAACCGACAAAGGCAACAAGGGAGGCACCCATCGCCATCCACCAGAAGGTTGGCTTGTGTTTGAGTTCTTGAAACGCTATAGCCCAATGGGCTGGTGTCGAAGGAGACGTATCGGGTGGGTCGGAGTATCCACGAGGGGGCTCCTTGATTGTCAGCAACACGATCAGTGCCACCACGATACCGGGTAGCCCGACCACGACGAAGGCGATTCTCCACCCTTCTACCGAAGCCCAGTCTAGCCACGTAAACAAGCCACCAAGCCCAATATCACTAATCCAAATGCCAAAATCGGCACCTTGCATCTGTGCAATGGGCCCGCCAAAAAGATTGGCGAGGACGCCTCCTAAAGTGACACCCATGGAGTAAACACCCAGTGCGGTGGCTCGTTTACGAGCAATAAAGTAATCGCCAATAATCGAGTTGGCAGGTGGTGTACAGCCCGCTTCACCGATAGCCACGCCAATTCTAAAAAATAGCAAAACAAGGAAGCCCGCGGCAAAGCCACACAAGGCTGTCATCAGGGACCACAAAACGATGCACACCGCAATCACTTTGACACGGTTGGATCGATCGGCCCACAGCGCTATTGGCAGACCCATGACAGCGTAAAAAATGGCAAACGGAGGGCCGTACAGCAAACCCCACTCGGAATCGGTCAAGCCGAATGTGTCGATGATAGGCTGGGCGACAACCGCGATGAGCGTCCTGTCGATGAAGTTCAGCGTATACACAACCATGAGCAAGAACAGCACGTAGTTTCTATACGACGGTGTCCCGTATCCCGTGAGATGACCGTTCGTTGCTGTATCTGTAGTAGCGCTCATTATTATTTTCCTACTGTGGTTAAAGAACAGCCCAGCTTAGTCAGGCTAATTAGAATCCCAATCCTGCTCTAATCATCCAGTGACTGGGCCAGGTCCTGGATATAATCGATGTAAGCCAATTTGTAACGCGGGTCAAAATTTTTCTGGTCTGCACCCAACTTGACCACAACCACCCGGTTGCCCGGGTGCACGTAGATATTTTGCCCCCAAATACCGCGAGCCAGGAAGTCCCCGTCCCAGTCGCGGGGAGTCCACCACTGGTACTGATATCCCGACACATTAGACGACTGCGGGTTCTCACCAGGCATCAGGTGAGGTTCGTCGGGTGTGACCGAGGCCGCTACCCAGCCCTTAGGCAAAACCTGCCGGCCTTCACGCTCGCCGTTGTTAAGGTATAGTAGGCCAAGTTTGGCGTAGTCTCTAGCCGAGGCAGACAGCCCCCCCATGGCCAGCTCAAAGCCATCTTCATCCAGTGTCCACAAGCCACGGTGTTCCATGCCCATTGGGTGCCAGAGATGGCTGGTCATGTAATCGGTAAGTGATGTGCCGGTAATCTTCACCAACAAGATGCCCAGCAACTGGGTGTTGATACTCGCGTAGTGGTTGAAGGTGCCCGGTGGATGTTCGCGCTGCAGGGTATTGATGTATTCGAGGTAGCTCATTGGCGGGACCATCCCCGTCATTTTGTTGATATCTGATTCCGGGTCCGTATAGGCCTCATTGAAGCGTATGCCAGATGACATCTGCAGTACCTGTTTTATAGTGACATCATCGAAGGTCGCGCTGGTTAGTTCGGGTAAGTACTTGCGTATGGGGTCGTCCAGGGCGTCCAACTTTCCTTCATCGAGGGCGATACCCAGCAGCGCCGAAGTGAAGGATTTCGCCATGGAGAACGACATGTGCAGAGCGTCCCGGGAGTCACCCTGTGTGTAGTTTTCGTAGATGATCTCGCCATCCTTTATTACCAGAAATGTCGAAGTGTCGGAGAGGTCAATGAACTGCGCAAGTGTCGTGGGCTGGTCGAGAAAGCTGCCTGTGTATTCCAGAGTGTTGAGATTTTCGCCCATGTCCCAAGGCTCAAGTGAGGGTGACATTTCGGAAATGGGCACAAAACGCGCCATATTGCGGAAATTCTCAAAGCGGTCGCCGGAAAATATGGCACTGAAGCCGGTTGCTTCGCCCTGCGCAGGAGTGCCGCCGATGGTGACGCCCTGTGCCAGGACGCTGCTTGC
>Ga0308021_10000810_pt1 | contig 14414 bp, 7 predicted proteins | sample Neamet351_FD_201296 | JGI IMG/M metagenome (GOLD analysis project Ga0308021, IMG submission 201296) | Marine microbial communities from water near the shore, Antarctic Ocean - #351 | ecosystem: Environmental > Aquatic > Marine > Unclassified | place: Southern Ocean | collected 2014-10-02
AAGGATAGATGGCATATATAAACGATTACGCATATTACCAAAACTCAGGCACAAACCCAACAGATTCAAACTGGGGTTCATATCAATATATATCTTTGGCAGACATAGTTAATAATTTTATGTTAATGTATCAGGGAAATCATGAATTAATAAATAACATTGAACGTTATCAAATATTATTTCATGCCAAAAGAGGAATTCAAGAATTAAACTACGATGCTATGAAGGAGATAAAAATCCTTCAATTAGATGTTACACTGCAACTTAGGTTTATACTTCCTCAAGACTATGTAAATTGGGTAAGAATTTCTGTAAACGAAAACGGAGTCTTAAAACCTTTAACGGAAAATATTCAAACTAATTGGTCTTCAGCTTATCTTCAAGATCAAGATGCTAATATATTATTTGATCAAGATGGAAATGTTTTAAGGCCAGAAAACTCAGAGCTTGATTTAGAAAGGATTAGAGGCAATGGAAAGAGTATTTATTTAAATGCAGGTAATTCATTTGATGGATCAGAAGGTTACTGCTGTGATGGCAACTGGTATTTTGATTATTCTGTAGGCGCTCGATTTGGATTAAATACTGAAACCGCTAATGCTAATCCTACGTTTACTATTGATAAGCAGTCTGGAGTTATTAACTTCAGCAATATATCTAATGCTGCTTCTGTGGTTTTGGAATATGTTTCTGATGGTATGGAAGGCGGTGTAGATGCTAATGTTCAATTAAATAAATTGTTTGAAGAGTATATTTACGCTTATGTAAAATATTCAATTTTAAACGGTAGACTATCAGTTCAAGAATATGTAGTTAATAGAGCAAGAAAAGATAAATCATCTTTACTAAGAAACGCTAAAATTAGATTAAGTAATATGCACCCTGGCAGACTCTTGATGAATATGAGAGGTCAGAATAAATGGATAAAATAATATGCCAATAGTTACAACAAATTTTATTGCAGGTAGAATGAATAAGTCTGTGGATGAAAGACTTCTTCCCCCAGGTGAATATATTGACGCGCTAAATGTAAGGTTGGGTTCAACTGAAACTACTGAAATAGGCGCTGTTGAAAACGCTAAAGGAAATTCAAGATTAACGTATTTAGCTTACGCTGGTGAACCATTAAGTATTAATGCTACTTGTATTGGGGCTTATGAAGACGGTGTTAGGGAAACTATTTATTGGTTTATTCATGACGCTACAAATCTTGAATCTCTTAGTGGAATTGTAGATATGGTTGTTTCTTATAATACTACCAGTCAGGTGACTAACTATCACTTAGTTGCTGAGGACCTTTTAAATTTTGATCCTAAACATTTAATAACTGGAATAAACTTACTTGATGATTTATTATTTTGGACAGACGACATTAACCCTCCAAGATTTATAAATATTGACAGAAATTACCCTTTACCAATTGCCAATGTTGATCAGATTATAGAGGAAGATATTAGTGTAATTGTTAAAATCCCTGGTTTTGAAAATATAGTAAACAATAATGTTCCTTTAGCCGTTCCTAAAATCACCTTATTAAACGTCCCTGGTGGAGAAAATTATATTGAAAATAAATTTCTTTGTTTTGCTTATAGGTATCGATATTTAGATGGCCAATATAGCGCCACATCTTTATTTAGTTTACCGGCATTTGCAACTAAACCTTTTAGGTTTGATACTAAAAATTACAATAATTCAGGTATGCAAAATCTATACAATGGTATAAATATTGAATACTCAACAGGTAGTAGCAGGGTTGTACAAATAGATTTACTTTTTAAGGAAAGTAATTCAAATAATATAAATGTAATTGAACGATTTGTAAAAAAAGATTATGGTTGGCCAGATAATACTGTTCAGTCATATGTTTTTACAAACAGTAAAATTTACACAGTTATAGGAGCTGATGAATTACTTCGTCAATACGATAATGTTCCAAGGTTTGCTAAAGCACAAATTATTCAAGGCAACAGATTAATGTATGGAAACTACATTGATGGTTATAATTTTACTAGTGGTGATTCAGGTGGTACTAATATTGCTTTAAACTATACCACAAGTATAATAAACACTATTATTTCTTCTGAAGAATTACCTTTTGCTAGTTTAAATTCAGGTCTTAGTTATACTATTGATCCAGCAGACACCAAAACTTATGACAACAATAAAGTTACTTTTGATTTATCTTCAACCGTTGGTAAATTAAAAAAGAATTCTTATATTAGTTTTTCATTTAATCTTGAAAATCAAGTTACTGTAGTTGGCGCAGGTCAGTCTACAAACCCTGCTTGGATAGCAAATAATCAATTTAAAAACAGTTCATTTACGCTAAACTTAAATATAACTTTAGATACAGACTATAGCTCAACATATGCTTTTGTTAGTAGTCCTTTGTTTCAAGACGCTATAGGTACGATACTAAATACAAATTTTAAACCTATTGCAGACTCAGCAGACGGAAATTCTTTAACTGATTATTTTAATAATGAACTATCATCTCCTGCGGTTTCTTATGTTTTTAATAAAATTAATAGTAGTATAACAAGTTCTACTGTTCAACAAGGGTTTTTAATTACTGGTGTTTCTCCTGGGGTAAATACCTTTAGTTTACAGACTATTGCGATGCAGTATCAAAACATAGACTCTACTCCTTTAACAACTAATATTTACGAATACTTTAGGTTTATTAGTGCTGAAGGAGGGTTTAGTACAACAACAGATACAGGTAGTTTACATAGTAATAGAGATTATGAAACAGGAATTGTTTATAGTGACGATTACGGAAGGTCATCTACTGTTTTAGTTTCAGAAAGAAATACAGTTTATATAGAGCCTGGAGATAGTGATAAACAGAATAATATACAGGTAGCTGTTAATTCTTTAGCACCTTACTGGGCTGAAAGATATAAGTTTGTAGTTAAACCAAGTTTAGGAAACTATGAAACTATATACTCTAATTTTTATTACGTAAGACCAAGTGACAATATGGTTTTCTTTAAATTAGAAGGAGACAATGCAAACAAGGTTTCTAAGGGTCAAACGTTAATTGTAAAGGCAGATGTTTCGGGTCCAGTTTCTAGGCTTGTAACTGTTGAAGTTTTAGATATAAGTGCAGAAAGTAGTGATTTTTTAAATGCAGACAATGAATTAGGTGAAAACTCAAATCAACTTTCAGGTCTTTACATGCAAATGAAAAATCAAAATTTTGATATATCTATACCTGAAGATTCTATTATTGAATATGGGGAAATAGTACAAAAAAGTTCAACACGTGGGTGTACAAATAATAGAAAAATTGCTTACCCTTGTTTTACTCAGGATGTAGTAGGAGTTGGATCTGCTGTAACTAATTATGATATTCCTGCTGGATCAACAATTACAATAAAAGTAACTGCGTTTAGAAACGATACGTATAACGGAAACAGTTGCCAAGAAATACTATGGGAATGGGATCAACAATACGTATCAAGTGATGACTATACTGATGTAAGAAGATGGTGGGAAGGGGATAATATTAATCCTGAGATAGCAAGTCCAGGAAATTTATCTGACGAAACACCAATACGTTATAGCTCTACTGTTGTGGCCCCTAGTAATGCTCCTAGGGCAGATATATTAGACACTAAAAGAACAGCTGACAATGTTACTTGTGCTTCTTTTGAAGTGTATTTTCAATTTATTCAAGCAGCAAGTGCTTTATCTACTGATCCTTTATATTTAGGCGTTTCATCCGGATTGCATGGTTGTAATAGAACATGGCCACAAAGCGATAGAACTTCAGATTTACATGTAGAGCTAATCGTAGAAAGAACAAACACGTTAATGGTTTTTGAAAGCGAAGCGGTTGACGCAAATACAGAGCTGTATTATGACGCTTCAGAATCTTATCCTATTACACAGCCACAAGGTTTCCACATGTCTGGAACAAACACTGCTTTAGGAGATCAAAACCAAACAGCAACACAAGACGCTGTTGTTAATTTAGATTTTCAAAATTGTTTTGTTTTTGGTAATGGAGTTGAAAGTTTTAAAATAAAAGATTCGTTGGCAGGAAGGGCTATGGTCTTAGGTCAAAGAGTTTTAGCTGTTTCTAATCAGGATTATAAAGAAGCTGACAGGTTTGAAGGGATTACTTATAGTGGGGTTTATAGTAGTAATAGTGGACTTAATAATCTTAATGAATTTAATTTAGGGTTAGTAAACTTTAAAGATTGTGAAACTTCATTTGGGCCAATACAAAAAATGCATCCTCGTGAAACAGATATACTTGTATTACAAGAGGATAGAATAACATATGTTTTATCAAGCAAGAATTTAATTAGTGATAGTACTGGTGGTGGAGTTATTGCTTCAGTGCCTCAAGTACTAGGGACTCAAATAGCTCGTATTGAAGAGTATGGTATTAGTTATAACCCTGAAAGCTTTGTGTCTTGGGGTTCCGAAATGTATTTTACAGATGTAAAAAGAGGAGCTGTAATAAAACTTAGAGGCACTAGCATGAGTAATGATTCTTTAGAAGTTATATCTAATAACGGAATGAGGTCTTATTTTAGGGATCAATTTTTTGATTCAATTACAACACAAAAGTTAGGCGGTTATGACCCATACATGAATGAATATGTATTAGGTATGAATTGCAAGTCTGTTCCTTTACCACCTGAAATTTCTAATTGCGGATATTCTTTTCAAAAAACAGGTTTAGAAGCAAATGAAACTATAGTTTCTACTATTGATTACGGTCAAGTAATAGGTCAATGTAATATTTCGTACAATATAGATACTCTGCCTGCGCCTGCCGGCTCAATAACTATATCTGTTTTATGGAACGGTATTACAACTACAAGCGGAACTTTAACAGGTGCTGGAACGTTTAGTTTTGATAAAACCTTAAACACACCATTAAATGCAGTCGTAACAATTACAGGGGTAACACGATCAAGTTTTTCTATAATTGCAAATTGCCCTACAGAAGTTGAAATAGAAGTTATAAAAGTAGTAATGAACTCTCCGGTTGATTCAGGTGATTTTATTCATACGGAATACAAATGGAATGACTCAGTTGTTGTTAGTCCAATCGATTCAGAATTAGCAACTTTTGGAAGTAGTAGTGTAGTGGCTTCTAATTATAGAACTCAAGTAGGGATTAGATCATTAGGTGTGTTTCCTTATAGTGGAACTAATATAACTCTTAGGTCTAACAAGGTAGAATTTGATAATTACGATTGGGTTGTTAACAGCGATAATTTTAAATATTTATCCAGCAATACTTTGTACGCAAATACAGAGTCAGATATATCTGCCTTACTAGCAGCCTCTACAACAATAGCTAATGCTTCTGTTACAAACCCATCAACCGGACTGTATCAAGGTATTGTCCCTAGTTTAAGTTTACCTTTATCAAATCAATATTTATATGTAATATATGACTACAGAGAAACTAGTTGTCAGGAGTTTTGCTATGACGCAAGTTCTTCAGCATCAGCTTGTTGTGATTGTACGGTTACTTACACAGCTTACAATAGTAGTTCTGTACAGCAGAATATTACTGTTGCTTGTGGTCAGCCTTTAATTTTTCCTTATTATCATACTGGTACTGGAACATTGCCATCAGTTGGAGATTTTGTATATTCATCCTCAAATGGAGAAGTAGGAACAACATTGGCATTAGGTATTTATAGAATTAGCGTAACGAGTTATATCAGAGTAAATCAATTTGGATTAGTAACAGAAGTAACTACTTGTCCAACAAATCAATTTTAAATGGGAGTATTAGGAACATATTGTTTTGACGGATTAAATTTTTCACAGGCATCGTCACTGTATACGGATAGTACTTTGTCGGTTTTAGCGGCTGATGGTTTTTATTCTCAGGGTGGTGTTGTAAGGCAGCAATCAAATGGTGTTTTACTGGCAGCACAAGCCTGTGGTAATTGTAGTGTTCCATGTGGAAATGGTATTTCTGTATCTCTTAGTCAGAATGGTTTTTTTGACATAAATTTTGATGTAGGTAATACTTTAGGTGCAGTTGTTGCATACTTTTATATGGGGAATAGTATTGCTGATGGTGTAATTGCTAATTTTAATTCTGTTAATTACAATAGATTAACAGCTCAAGGAAACGATGGTACAACTTTAGTAGACGGATCCGGAACAGCGGTTGATTACTCAGGTATTGGAAACCAAGGAACAGGAGACCCTACTTACGTAGGCAGTGACACTGCTAATATAATTAGAGCTTACACAAACACAAGTGTTACACCCGGGGTTTGTAATACCGGTGATGCTCCTGAAAATTATAGTTACGCTGGATCTTCCTATGTTGCACAAGGAACTTTAAATCCATTAACAGTAACAAACACTATGTGTGGTAGGGCTTTAAGTGGAAGCCCAGTGTTTACAATGGTAATACCAAAAACAAGCGCAAGTCCAACTTTTTTAAATTTAAAAATATCAGCTCCAGCGTGTGGAACTTTTTTTGCATATGAATTAGATTGCCCTGCTGGGTTGTCAAGTTTTGGCTCTTCAGTTGCACAGTCTACAACGGCATGTGCAGTAAATACTCAAACATATTATTTCGCAAAAAATGCAACAGGAACAAATGTTCCTTTTACGGTTGACACAAACACAATCCCTAATGTTGGGAACTTTGTTTTTACGGATGCAAATGGAGCTACCTACTTAAATGATACTGCTACTATACAGTATTATATAACAGGAAACACTACTGCAATCGGTGTAAGAAATGGAGTTGTTGTTTCGTCTGCTGCATGTACTGGAGTTGGTACTCTTACTCCATTTTATGCTACACCAGGAATCTTTGACCAGAAAGAATATGCGTGTGACGTTGTGTGTAATACGCTTTTATACCATAACGGAACTGGAACTTTACCTCAAGTTGGCGATACAATTTACGGAGGATCAACTACCGGCTCACAAACTGTTTCATGGAGTGATCATAGAGGTTTTGGAAATTCTAATGGTGATGACGCATATGTAACAGGAACTGCTCCTGCTCAAGGGGTTGTCGCAAGCACTTGGCAATGCCAATAAAAATTAAATAAAAAAATATGTCTTTAAATTGTTCAACTAGTACCGTTTCATATAGCGACTCCGCAAAGGGGTTCCCATCTTTCTATAGTTTTATACCTGAATACATGATAGGTATGAATAGTTTTTTTTATAGCTTTAGTGGTGGAGATATTTACCGACACAATACAAACGAAACACGTAATCGATTTTACGGAGAAAATTACAGCTCTACAATTACAAGTGTATTTAATCCGCAGCCAACTCAGTCAATTAAATTATTTAAAACTATGTCGTATGAATCGACAACAACATCAAATGACAGTTCAAATGCTGCTTGGGCATGTACTAGATTAACTACTGATTTAACTGACGGTAGTCCAGGGTCAATGTTACGAACTTATTTTGAGCAGAAGGAAGGTGAGTGGTTTAGTTTTTTACGAAACAATTCAGGTACTGTTAACTGGAAGGCAAGATCAGCTAACGGTGTTGGTGTTTGTACTGCTATTACTAGTATAGCTGGTAATAGTACTGTAATTGATTTCTCAGTTCAAACAGGTTCAGTTGTTAGTATTGGTGACACATTATTTGGTATTACAATAAATAATGGCGTTGCTGTTGGTGTTCCTAAACTAGCTGGAGTAATTACAGCTGTTACATCAACAAGTATAACAATTCTAGATACGCCACCGCCAAATGGAGCAGTTCCTACGGTTGGACAATACATTGCATACATTAAAAGTGCTGTTGCTGAGTCGCATGGAGCAAGAGGTTATTACATGGAATTTACATTAACAAATAGTTCAACTGTAGCTGTTGAGTTGTTTTCTGTGGGTAGTAGTGTGATGAAAAGTAATCCATAGAAAATCAGTATATTTGTAATATGCAATTTGAAATAAGGAAATTAAACAATACAGATTACGAAGAAGTTTTGTGTAAGTGGTGGAAAGACTGGAGATGGACGCCACCAAGCAGAGATTTTTTACCTGAAAATGGAGAAGGAGGTTTTATTGTTTATGATAAAGATGTTCCTGTATGTGCAGGGTACGTTTATGTTACAAACTCTAAGGTGGGCTGGTGTGATTGGATTGTATCTAATTTTGAATACAAAGATAAAGTAAAACGAAAAGAAGCGTTAGACCTTTTGATAGGAACACTGACTAATACATTAAAATTAAATGGGTGTAAGTATTCATACGCCTTAATAAAATCTAAATCTTTAATATCAAATTATTTAAATAATGGATATACTGAGGCAGATAGTTATAACAAGGAAATGATTAAAAAATTATAATATGGCATTAATAACATCAGCGGTAATAGGTGCAACAACAGGACTTGCGGCAATGGGAATGAGTTTTAAGCAGGCATCCGATGCTGCTGAAATGGAGGCTGAAGGATTGGCTGCAACCGACAAGCTAATGGAAGAGGCTAAAAAAAAGGCTGAAATAGATTACGCGCAAACTTTAAACGTACCTCTGTCTGCTTTTGGAAAAGAGTTTGATCAAAATACAGCAAACCAAAACGCAATTATACAGTCACTACAAGAAGGAGATCCTCGTAACTTAGCGGCTGGAGTTGGAAGAGTTAATGTTGCTACTACAGATGCAAACGAAGATACTCGTAATGCTTTAGGAAATAAAATGTATGAATTAGACAAGTATCAAGCAGAATCAAAGCAAGCTATAAATACCGATCAAAAAAATATGTTAGTTGGTGCAGCTGCTGATAAGTCACAAATGTCTCGTGATGCAGCTCAAGCTAAAACAAGTGCCATGCAAGGCGCTTTTCAAGGCTTAGGGCAGGTTGCAGGTGCAGTAAATTCTTTAGCTCCATTGTATGGTACTTCAGGAGCCGATAGGCGGGCAGACAAGTTTTTAGATGGACTCTCAAAAGATCAAAGGGATAAAATAAAGGTTGAAACAGCAAATTCTAATCCAAATGAAAGTTTATATAAAAAATATATGACAAAAGGAGCAGACTATGATCCGAAAAAAGCTTCTTTGTTTGCTGAGACTATTTTTACACCAATGGGTAGGCCTGCAATGCGACAAAAATTATTAGATCAGGATTATAGTAAAAATGATTACGCAGGATTTATAGATAATCCTTCTGGATTTGATTTTTCTATTTTTCAATAATAACGACTTATGGCAGAAAATAACAATATACCACAGGGTGCTAATAAATACTCTGTTTACGCTCAAAGAAATGTAGAAAGTACTCAAGTTGACTGGAATAAAATTGCCGGTGAATTAACAAAAGGCGCTGAAGCAATAAGAGACGAAAGACAAGGTAGGAAGGACGCAATAGATCTGGAAACTCAAAACTCAATGGAACAATTGAGTAAAGTTGAAGGAACAAATAATCAAGACGCAGCAAGTTTACTTATTAATGGTTCTAGTATGTCTGTTGAGGCTTTAAGGGTTCAAACAGATATGTTAAAGCGTGGTTTAATTAAACCAAAGGACTATAAACTTTTTATGCAGCAACAAAAAACTGGGTACGCTAATTTAAATACTGCCGTAAAAGGATGGGATAAATGGGCTACTGAGGCTAAAGAAAGGTTAAAGACTGCTGAAGGTACTTTAGGTCCCAAAGCAGGTGGTTTAGAGATATATCAAAACAATTTAACAAGCGCTTTAGGTAATCTAAAAAACAAAAAATTATGGTCTAATCCTATTAATGGGCAACTTCAATTAGTTACTATGGGGAAAGACAAGGGTGGTTCATACAATGTTATGCCTGACTATTACAAAAATAAGGCTGCTTATCAGAACCCTAACACGATGAACGACCTGATGAAGTATCAGCAGGATAGGTTTGATTTAAAAAACGCAACAAAAGGCATTACGTCTAAGGTTGGTCAAATAATAAAAGCCTTTGTTAGTGGCCCTAAATATAATGTTTTAACTGGTGGAGGTGCTATTAAGACCGTATCTGATTTTAGGCAGTTTGGAGAATTTGGATCAGATTTAAAAGGAAATAAAATAACTTATGATCAATGGAAGGAAAAACAAATTGATACCATTACTGGAAGGATAGGTGATGAATCAAATGAAAACGCTGCTCAAGTTTTATTTAATAGCGGTGGGTATAAGTACGCACAAACAATAGAAGAGTTTAGGGAAGACAATCCAAATTTAGACGAGAGTTACTGGATAGAAACAGACAATAGTGGGTCAAGACCAGAAATAAAACTAAGTGACAAACAAATGAAAGAGGCTCGTAGTTTAGCTAATACTGAAATTGAGTCTCAAATAGCTCACGTAGAAGGCTTAACTAAAGGATCTCCAGGTCAACAGAAACAACAAGATACAGCAAATACAACAAGAGTAAAAGAAAAAGAAGATAAAAATAAAGCTTATTTTGGAGATATAAATACTGTAATTACTGGTTTAGGTACTGAGGGCGCTGCTGTTTCTGAAGATAGAATAACTGACATGAATCAGAGATTTTTAGATTCAAAAAACTCAACTGATAAAAATACTAAAATTAATAGTATTGAAAGAGGTGCAAATGAAATTGTAATTGATAAAACTGTAAGAGGTGTTAACAAACCAGTTACAGTAGATAAATTCTTTAGAGATCCTAAAACAGATGAGCTGGACTTAAAGAGACCTTTAACAAGTAAAGATATTGCTCGAAAAATATATAGAGAATTAATTCCAAGAGCTGCAACAAAAGATATGTCATTTGATGAGTTTTACGATGCAGCTTTAAAAAGCGGTATGGACTTTACTCCAAAAGAGATAGAAGATGCAGACGGTAACATGATTCCAAATCCAGAGTATGGAGGAGATGAAGCTTTTAGTACAAAAACACAAATAGAAAAAATTAGTAATTATAATTCAGATGACTTTACTGATTTAAACCAAACCAAATCACTCTCCCTTGAATTTAAAGCTATTCCAAGTGAAGATGATAACCAAGAAAAAGCTGCTCCCGTTGTTTTAAAAGCATTTAATAAAGGGTTGGACAAAGTTCAAAGAGCTTATGGTTCTTCATTAGCTATAACAGTAGACTCTAATGATGAATGGGGGGGAGAAAATACTATTACAGTAAAATATAAAGATCCTGTTACTGAAAAAATAGTTCCTCATACTTTTAAATATAATGATGACAACACTAAACTTCAAAGTGAAGTAGACGCAAAAATCAATGAGATTATTGATGCATATAATACAAGTAGAGCCTCTGGTGAAAATAAACCAGTGGGTTCAGGCGCATCAGGTAAAGTAGATGCTTTTGGTAACGTAATACAATAATAAATAAATAAATGGATAAATTAAAAGCCCTTTACGAAAGTTATATAAATGGAGGAATTTTAAGTAGCGAAACTACTTTTGAACAATTTTCTACAGCAAATCCTGAACTACAAGATACTTTATATGAACAAGGTATAGAAAATAAAATATTAAGCAATCAAACAGATCTTAATATGTTTAAATCAGCTTGGGATTTAAAAAAAAAAGAAAACTTGGAAGAAGAAATTTCTTCTGGGGTGGAGGAAGTTACGGAATCTGTACAGACAGATGGATATTCGGACTCTTTAGAAGTAGACGAGGTAGTTGAAGAGGGTGTAATTAATGAATCTGAATTAAACTTTGAAGATCAATCAGGAGTTAAAATACCTAAGAAAACATCTATAAATGAAGTTGAAGTTGAGAACAAAGTTTTTAATGAGTTTACTGACAATATTGAAACTATTGAAACCCAAGCAAATGATCCTTTCTCGTCTTCCATAAACACTGTTACTCAAGAACTAATTAGCGGATCTGAAGAGCAGGCAGTGCCTTTATTGAAGTACCATTTTAATCAATACGGTTTTGATTTTGAAGAAACTGGTATGACAGGTGATAGAATGAATGTTACCTCTGCTAACGGAGAAGAACTATCCATAGATTTAGATAATTTTCTTAGCAGCAATGATTTGGAAGAATCTGCTGCATTAAAAAGTTTTTTAGAAAAAAATAAATCTGAAAGTAGAAGGCTGTATGCTTTAGAAAATAAATACTCTTCCTTAGAAAGAAAGATTACTCAAGATAAAGACATAGACACTTCAGTTAATTTACTGAATACTCAAGCTAATGTATTTAACAAAAAAGTTCAAGGGTGGGTTCAAGACAAAAGAAAATTAGATCAAGCAGCAGCAACCTTTAGTGGACTAACACAAGCGGAATTAAATCAACCAGAAGTAAGAGAGGCGTACATTAATTTTCAAAATGCCAAAGCAAAAAATGATTCTGAAAGAGGCTCAATAATAGAGCGTGATAACGATTTAAAAACTCAAGGACACATATTAGACCAGACTATGGGTAGGTACTCTGAGATGCAGGCTGAAAGAGGTCAGATTTCTGGCGCAACAATTAATGGTATTTGGGCTGGAGTTGGTAGAAAACTGGCTGGTGCTGGAAGTTTATTGACGGATGCCTACATAAAATATGATGAATTTGGAGGCGCAGGTGTTGGAAGTTTTAATAGGATCGTTCAGGATGTTGCATTAAAAATGTATGGCGCTAAAAAAGATCTTGATAATGCACCACCAGCTAGAAAGGGCGGTGAGGCTTATAAGTTTTATGCAGAAGAATATAAAAAACAAAACCCTGATTCAACAAAAAAAGAGCGTAAAGCTTATGCGGTTGAAATGATTGCAAAAGAAAGTGAAGAGTCTGAGCAAAACTATAAAAGCTATTTACTTAATTCGGGGCTAACTGAAGACCAAATAAAAGAGGTTAAAGCTAAAGCAAAGGATGTTTTAGCAAAACAATCTAAATTTGATATTTACAACTTAAACGAGGATGGTGGATATGATTTAAAGAAAATACCTGGAGGTGGAAGATACTCAACAGAAGCAAGAGCAAGAAACATATCAGAGCTAAGTGAAGGGTCGACAATAGAAACCTTAAGAACTGCACCAATTGAAGTATTTGGTTCTTCGTCAACCACTACGGAATATAGTGATTTAATGAAGGAAGGCTTTTGGGGTGGTGCGTATTTAGGTTTAACGGAATCTATACCTGCCATGTTAGGCGGCCCAGGAGCAGCAGGATTTGCTCAAAGAACAGCAAGTATGTTTACGCAGGTTAGTGATCATGTGAATGAAGAAATGTTTAAGGATCCTGATTTTGCAAATATTTCAGAAAACGAAAAATTATCAGTAGCCGTTCCTTTAGGGATTATAGTGGGTACTTTAGAGTCTGTAGGTTTTAGAAATGTTGTGAAACAAAAAGGTTTATTAAATAAAGTTCTTTTAAAATCAATAGGTAAATACAAGGGTTTAAGGCAAGTCCAAAAGAGAGGATTTCAAGATGTTGTTAGGCAAGAAGTTGACAATATGCTTGCTCGTGGTCTTTTAACTGTTGCGGCAGGTGGTGTAGCTGAATTTGAAACAGGAGCAGCTCAAGAAATAGCAGACATAGGAATTAAAGCTCTTTACAACTTCAATAAAGAAGCAGACATGTTCCAAACTCCTGACTCTATAAAGGATGGGTTAAAGCAAGTATTAAAAGCCGGAGCGCAGGAAGCGGTAGGTGGATGGATGATGAGTGTTCCCGGAGCTATGTCAAACGCAGCAGCTTCAAAGGACTTCACAAGGTTAGATAATGGTGTGTTTGAGGTTTTTGAAGACATGGTAGGGGATGGAACTTCTACTAAATTAATAGATGTTGATTTAAAAAACAAAGTAAACAAAGGTGAGATAACTGTTAAGGAGGCAAAAGAACAGCAAGGTATATTCAATGAACTTCAAGGCGTTTACAATAAAATACCAAGTGACTATAGTACCAAGCAAAAGAAACTAGCTTTAGGGCTTTTATTAAACAAACAAGAATTAGAGCAACGTATTGCTGGTAGAGATCCATCGTCTGTTAAATCAATTCAAGACAAAATAGATGGTATTAATTCGTCACTTGAAAAGATTGGAAGAGATGCATTAGCAGCAACTGAGAATCCTAACAAGGGTAGAGTTGAGGATGAAGAAGATGCCATTCAAGAACAAGAGGAATATTCCCCACAAGTGTTCGGAGACAACCCTCTTTCATCTATAGAGGTGTCAGAAGATTACACTGACATAGGTAAACAGAGAAGAGATAAACTTAAGGTTATTACAAACCTTGAATTAGATAATGAAATAACTTCAGAAGAATCATTGGCTTTAAGAGAAGAGTCTTTTAGAAACATGAAGGAAGCTGGAAAAGCTTATGAAGCTTTAACAAAAACAGAAAAAGATGCCTTACAAAAGCAAAGCACAGAGAGCGTGGATGCACAAGAATCTTCCACAGGTAGCGAAACGATGGGACAAGGAGTATCCAACGAGCAGTCTACCAACGAGAGTAACACCAAAAGTGAAGAAACCAAAAGTGAAACGCAGGCCCAAGAGGAAGTAGATA
>Ga0308021_10000817_pt1 | contig 14337 bp, 11 predicted proteins | sample Neamet351_FD_201296 | JGI IMG/M metagenome (GOLD analysis project Ga0308021, IMG submission 201296) | Marine microbial communities from water near the shore, Antarctic Ocean - #351 | ecosystem: Environmental > Aquatic > Marine > Unclassified | place: Southern Ocean | collected 2014-10-02
AATATGTTCTATCACGAGTGGTACAGTTGTGTTACTATCCTTCACTCCATGTAGTGTCTGTATAAATTCGCCCTTTTGTAATCTATGATCTACTGCATTGACACGATATACTCCAGTGCCCACATAATCTAACCGACGGGTTGGATTCACAGTGGTTAGATCTTGTGGTAAATAACTCACTATCGCGATCATAACATCCTTGTTCATCGGGACAACACCCTTGCCGTAATTGCCTTCAATGCCGACCTGTGTTGTCAGATAATATGGATCACCTTTTACTTTCATTTCTAATACCATCATATCGGTGTTGCCTGACATGACACGATATTCGTGCATTGCAATTAATGCATCCTTGTCAGTAACCCCGGTTTGGTCTGCTGTGGTTAAATTGGATACTTCATTGGATCTAACTACCGATAATGATGTTCCGGGACGAATAGCAGTCGGCGAAGGCGTCATCAATCGTTGTTCATGTGGTGACGCTACTATCACAGGGCGCACGGTGCCCGTGTCGGTATCTGATATTCCATCAGGAGTATTGCCGCCCGATGGTGGTAAAACACGCCTGAATAAATTATTGATCTGGATATTATAATCTAGTACTTCGGTATCGTATGCTGAAAATAATGGTTCATATCGTTTCTGTATCTGCATCAATGACAGTCTGTGTTCTTGATCTGATTTAGATTCTTTCATGTCGGACGAAATATCAGGCATGAACGTTTCTCTCATCATCAATGTAATAGTGATGATTTCTTTATTTTTATTGGTGTGCTTATCAATGTCGGGCGATATTGCGATAGTAGGTATTGCAACGATCATATGCTTGCTGCTATCGTTTGTTTTTGATATAGTTTTGTAATACGCTGCCAATGATTTGGTAGAAATGTCCGTTAAGTAAGTTACTATATTATCACCTGGTGATATTGTATAACTCAGTGTGTCTGGATGTAAATTACTAACCATCACACCATTGGTTGGGTTACCTGATTTTAATCCGTCCATTTCTCCGGCTAGCATCTCATTAGGCACATTATCGTAATTAATATTCCATGTTGTATGTATGTTGACTGTTCCATCTTCGGGAGTTTGCTTTCGCATTTTTTGTTCGTGTTTATTTAATTCAACTGACATGTTATCTAACAATGAGTTGAATGTAGTTACTTTGTCTATTAGCAATGATGTGCCTACTTTAGTAGATCGTAATGCACTCTTAACTATGTTAGAGGCTATTATGTTATATGTTGTGCCAGCTTCCGATGTGTTAGCATTGATATCATCAAACACGATACTAAAGAATCTAGATTGTCCATACAATTCTGCTCTGCCTGTTTTTGAATTTCTACCCAAGAACTCTATTCTTAATATCCATCTGGCATCCGCGAATGTAGAGAATTTAAATTTTTCACTATACTCTGCTACCTTATCTAATAGATTGAATCCACCTGGCTCATATATACTAAATTGCATTGATTGCGTGGCGGCGTTACTATAGTCTCCGTCGGGTATCATTACTGACTGTAACAATAAATTATCAACTACCACATCAGAATATTTTCCTGATTCTGCCATGATGGCATATGTTGGACCTTCTTTCTTGCCGGCGGCTATTTCCTGTTCAATAGTCGCCCATGAATCCACATGAGCCAGATACAATGTTAATTTGTATGTAGGGCTATCAACCGTTGAGCACCAATTGGGAATTAATCCTTCATCGGCACTCATGTTTGATATGTTTCTTGGTTCTGACATCTATTATTATCCGGTTAGAATGTTGCTGGTGCTTTTATAGTAACACCTGTTTTGAAATCCATGATAGGATCTTTTAAAATATCTTGATTGAATTCTGCAAAAATCCACCATAACTCTGCATTGTTGTACATCTTATGTGCAAGTAGATCTGGCCTGTTGTTGTATTTACTAGCTAACGTAACATCAATCAAATCGTAATCTGATGGATTCGTTATCACTGATTCTAACATATCCAAATATTTATTATCAGTGATCTTTGTGTTTTTGTATAAACTACTTTGTCCGTATTTTGTTGTCATTAGATTAATCCACCTTTCAATGCGTTTCCGTTTGCATACTGTTTAAACGAAAAATTATCTGATACATTAGACGGAGTCTGTTGTACAAGTAATGTAATACTAACTACGAATGCTACCGGAATTGTTGCTGTCACAGCTGATGCTCTGATAGGCAGTGACGACACCTGGGATCCTGATATATCCACGGTCACATAATCAATGCCATCTTCTGGAAATGTATAATCTATCTGTGTTACTATCACAGGTACATTTGAATAATTATATTCGCCGTATGCACTGAAATGCAATATGGGCGGTGGCATGCCAGGATGTTTAGCATTTACACCAAAATCCATTTTCGTCATCGTCTTTAAAAAATGCAACGACGCGACCGTATGCAACGCCTCGGTAGTAGTGTTAGCTGTGAAATTCGCCTGGATAGTTATTGTAGGATTGGGCGTATTCATATAATACTGTTGTTGCGATACACTATGCGTTGTATCAATTGACCCGTAATTGGCACCAAACGATGATGTCAATGTAGGAGTATACGGGAATATAATTCCACGATCATTTCGTAAATTCGTTAAAATGCCATCATTGAATATATCCATCGTTTCAGTATCTTGCATCTTCACGGTCAACTTGGGACGATTTAAAATTGGTACGCCAGCCATTATCGTAGTCTACCTTCAATGAAGTCAAAAATTTCTTGATCAAATTTACCAAAAAATTTAGTAAACGATTGTTTCTTTTCTTCAAATTCTACATCTGCTGACATTGCTGATCTGAAATCACTCGCACTCATGCCGCCTTGCTCAATTGGCATTGCGATATAATATACCCGACTCTCAGATTCAGTTTGTAAATTATTCATGTCGTCTGGCATCGGAGCTAGTACACCGCCCGGCTTCAGGCGCCCAGCATCTTTTTCGCTGAACACTAGTACGGTTGCTGTGTTGTTCTTGTCTCTGCCTACTAACGATACATCTGGACGATACGGCTGTGTGTTAACCACATGATTAGCTGGGATGCCAAACATCTTAGACATGATCGCAGCCTTCTCCTCAAATGTAAATGGATCTGATGACACATCGCCTGCCAAATGCATTGCTTGTTGCTTCTTACCAAATGTGGTAGCAATGAATACATTATCGGCGCCAAACGTCTTGACCAATTTACTATACAGTGCATAGTGCCCTGAATGCATTGGCTGGAATCGTCCACCATAAAAAACGGTGATCTGTTGTGCTGTACTCTCTGTTATGATGTCGGTTATTCGCATCGTTGTAATCTCCTACTTATTATGTATTTAGCATACTATAAAGTTAGCATTTAATGAAAAAATAATACTTGACATTACGACTAACCTATTATATAATAGATAGATAACATTACAAGGAGAACACAATGGCAAGAGATCCATCCACGCATTACTTAAAGAACAAAGAAATTCTAAAAGAAATTCACAAATCAAAGATGTCATACTGCTGGCTAGCAGATGAACAGTACTTTCTATTTGATCATATCGTTGAATCTATTGACGAAATCAACGAGGAAACTATCCTTCTAGCAAAGGAATTTAACGCATCACGATTACAAAAGACTGCACACGAAGCAGAGGTGCTCCGTTGGACTAACGGCGAACTGACAAAGAAAACTAAACCTAAAGCAGCCGAGTTCGCAGTAGACATTGATACAATCAAAACTACAGACATCGTGTTCCGTGTCATGGGGTATGATCATATTCCACTAGAAGCACGTAAGAAAACACCAAAGACAGTGGCAGATCATCACTCACGATGTAACTTCCCTGCATACAAACATCGTGCATTCATTAATGATGAATGGACAGAAGTAGCGCGATCTCACTGGGATGGCGAATCATTGGACGACGGTAAGTTCAGTGTAACATGTGGACATACAACCGAGCGTCTTGCGATGATGTACATGAAATTATGTGAGCGTTATTCTATGCGAGGCAACTGGCGTGGTTATACATACGTAGATGAAATGCGTGGACAGGCAATATTACAATTGGCAATGATCGGGTTACAGTTCAATGAACTTAAATCACAAAATCCATTTGCATATTTTACCACAGTAATCAACAACTCATTCACCCGTGTATTAAACTTAGAAAAACGAAATCAAAACATTCGTGACGATTTACTTGAAGAAGGTGGATTAGATCCAAGCTTCACTCGTACATTCAACGCAGAATGGATTCACGAACAAGAACGCCATATTCCTGGAATCTTTGATGTCCCGGAAGAAGAATCAGAATCAGAATCACAAGGAGTTTCTGAAACACAAGAAGCATCTAAGTAGACCACATTTTCAAATAGCACTGATAGAACAAAAGGAATAACATTGAGTAAATTTTTTGACGACGCTGTAATTTTCACGGACATTCACTTCGGTATGAAGAATAATTCCCGTACACACAATAACGATTGCATTAACTTCATCAAATGGATGATCGCCCAAGCACATGAAAAGAACATAAAAAAATGTTTCTTTCTGGGCGACTGGCATCATCACAGGGCAACCATCAATGTAAACACACTAAACTACACAGTGGATGCATTGCAGTTGTTGAATGATAATTTTGACGAAGTACAGATGATCATGGGCAACCATGACCTGTACTACCGAGAGAATCGTGACATCAACTCTTTGCCATTTGCCAAGAACTATCCTAATATCAATGTTATCAATGATGACATATACGAGGAAGACGGAGTGGCATTTGTTCCTTGGCTAGTAGACGACGAATGGAAACGACTAAAGGAATTGAAGTCTAAGTTTATCTTCGGTCACTTTGAGTTACCAGACTTCTATCTGAATGCCATGATCAAGATGCCTGACCACGGTGGTCTTAAAGCATCTGATCTAGGCAAAGCAGAAAAGGTATTCTCTGGTCATTTTCACAAGAGACAAGACAAAGGCAATATCATTTATCCAGGAAACTGTTTCCCGCATAATTATTCCGATGCATGGGATGATGATCGTGGTATTACTTTTCTTAACTGGGATGGTACTTATACATTCAAGACCTGGCCTGGTGCTCCAAAGTATCGCGTAGTTAATCTAAGTAATTTGATAGATGACCCTGCTCGTGTATTGACACCTAACACACATTGTCGTATAATACTAGATATACCTATTTCATACGAAGAAGCCAACTACATCAAGGAAACATTCGCCGCTGATTACGACCTGCGTGAAATTACTTTGATGCCTTCTAAACAGGACGATGTATCTGGTGAAGACTGGGATACATCTGGCGATGTAGAAATAGAGAACGTAGATTCAATCGTGCTTAGTCAACTAGACGCGATCACATCTGCATCAATTCGCAATGAAACTTTAATCTCAATTTACAACAACTTACACACATAAAACTATGCTAACAATTAAAAATGTAACAATTAAAAACTTTCTTTCGGTAGGCAACGTAACACAGGCTGTTACGATACACGAAACAGGACTCACGCTTGTACTCGGCAATAACGTAGACATGGGCGGTGATGGTTCACGGAACGGTGTTGGCAAGACCACGTTGATCAATGCGATTTCATACGCATTGTTCGGCAGTGCATTGTTCAACATCAAGAAGTCAAATCTGATTAATAAGATCAACAACAAGAACATGATCGTCACTGTTGACTTTGAAAAGAACGGCGTTGAGTATCGCATTGAGCGCGGCCGTAGTCCTAACATTTTCAAATTCTTTGTTAACAACATTGATAATAGCGATGTCACAGACGAAGGACAGGGCGAAGGGCGCATGACACAGGTAGCTATTGAAAAAGTTATCAGCATGACACATACTATGTTCAAGCACATTGTTGCATTGAATACATACACTGAGCCGTTCCTAAGTATGCGGGCAAATGACCAACGCGAGTTGATTGAACAATTACTAGGTATCACATTATTATCCGACAAGGCAGAACTACTAAAGGAACTTGTAAGGACTAGTAAGGACACTATCCAAGAAGAAAATTATCGCGTGCGGGCAGTAGAGGACGCTAATGAACGATTCAATAATAGTATCAAGGATCTAGAACGCCGTCGTAAATTATGGCATAAGGCAAATGAAACATCTATCACCGAACTTGAGTCTGAATTAATGGCACTTGAACAGATTGATGTTGAAAAGGAATTAGAAGCACATATCGCATTTGATGCATATACTACAAAGAAGAAACATTACACCACGCTAACAAAGGACATTGCAAAACTAACAACGACCATTGATCGTGAATTAAAACGCCTTGATAAGGCAACAGAGGATCTTGCTGCTTCAGTGGATCATAAATGTTATGCATGTGGACAAGATGTACATGATGACAAGCACGAACAGATTTTATTATCAAAATCCGAAGCAGTGGCTGAATATCAAGAACAGATAGATTTAGACGCTATTACCCTCAATTCATACACTGAACAACTAAATAACATTGGTGATTTAGGAACAATTCCTAATCTATTTTATAACACTGCACAAGAAGCATACGAGCACCAGAACAAGTTATCTAATACAATCAATGACATTGAGCGTAAGACAACCGAATCTGATCCGTACCAAGAACAGATTGATACCTTAAAGAACACTGGATTACAAGACGTTAATTGGGATGAACTGAACCGATTAACAGACATCAAAGAGCATCAGGACTTTTTGTTAAAGTTATTAACAAACAAGGATTCGTTTATTCGTAAACGCATCATTGAACAGAATTTACATTTTCTTAACGTACGATTGGACCATTACATCACCCAACTTGGATTACCACATGAGGTAAAATTCCAAAGTGATCTATCAGTCAGCATCGTACAATTAGGACAAGATCTGGACTTCGACAATTTAAGTCGCGGTGAACGGAACCGATTGATCTTAGGATTAAGTTGGGCATTCCGTGATGTATACGAGAGTATGAATTCATCAATCAACCTAATGTGCATTGATGAGTTGATAGATTCTGGTATGGACAGTGTCGGTGTTGAGAGTGCGTTGACGGCTCTAAAGAAAATGGAACGAGAACGGAATAAGGATATTCTGCTTATTTCCCATCGTGACGAATTGATCGGTCGTGTTAATAGTGTGTTGCAAGTTACAAAAGAAAATGGCTTCACCACATTTAGCACTGAGACCGAGATAATTGACACATAACAATAATAATAAAAAAAGCAAAAAGAGGTTGGCGATTGATAAACAGTCTATAGTAATAGATACAAGCGTTGACCGATTACAACAAATTGACATAGATCTGTGCGGCGATGAAATGGATAGTAATATCTTCATCATCACGGCAGATCTTAGCAGTGCGGACATCTGTGAATCTATAGGCGCAGACATGATACAAAAATTAAAAAGAGCGCTGACTATACGAGCCAGGCGTCCTTGATAGTTATTTGAAAATACACAAGACATACATATGACACCTGTTACTGAGAATGGACATTGGCAGTATCCTGTCAACATAGACCATCTTGCATGGTTTGGATTTATATACCGTATCGTTGAAATTGATACGGGCAGAGAGTACATTGGTAAAAAGCAATTAAAATCATACACAAAAAAGAAAGTAAAAGGTAGAAAGAATAAAAAATCTGTCATTAAAGAAAGTGACTGGAAGAAATACACAGGTTCATCTAAGTCATTGAATGAACGCATTGAAGAAACAGGCATGGACAATTACGCATTCTTCATTGAATCATTACACGACACTCGTGGTAGTTTGGTATACGCCGAGGTATCAAAACAAATTTCCGAAGATGTTCTAAGAACAATATCAGACGATGGTATTATTCCAAAGTATTATAATAGACAGATAGGTGGTGTAAAATTTATACCAGCAGCTGAGAGTATAAGCGAACATCATGCAAACATAGGTAATTACACTGTAAGTAAAACTAAGACAGTTGTTACCGAAGATGTGACACCAGGATTATCATACGACGATTACTACGGTGAGAAGCGTGTGACAAAATTCAAAAAGAAATTAACAAAATACCTTAAAGAAAACACTTGACAGACGATGATCTTCCAAGTATAATAATAAAACTAGAAAAACACAACAACTAAACCCCCTTGGCACACCTCAGAATATAAAACTCCGGCACATCCTCAGAACCCTTCTAAAATATAAAACCCCACAGAACCCTTACAAAATGGACTAAAGATTGGCACGTCAGAAATAATTGTGCTACTGAACCCTTGCTTCACATGACAAGGTAGGTTACCGGGTATTCCATTTATCCGCTTCAATACACTATCCTTAACAGGACGCTTTAAATGATAACCCCAATGGGTATATCGTTTGTGTTGTCGTAAAAGTTGGTGCACAGAAATGTAGCACATCAAAATGAGTAGGCTCTACTGAACTATTGTAACCTACAGGTAGCCATGATCTGACGATATAGAAATTGGCGTTCCCGCGTTGCTAAAGCAGCATGTAATCAGAGGTACAGCGTAACCGCCTCCCCCGTATGGGTTTGTTATATCGGAGTGTAATTTGGATGAGGAGAAAAAAACTTTTCTTTTTTTTAAAATTTAACTTTTCGCCTGAGAGGGCGAAGTGTGCATCGGAATCCAAGAAAAATAGATAATAGTTATATAATGGATCAAGTATACATTATGATAGGAAACAATTAGTAACTGTTATGTTTTTAAGTTATAACGATGAGGATAATGCGAATGAGTGGAACGAATGAGATATTTCCGAAGGAGTTCATTGCGCATGCAATGATTATGATGCCTGTATGATTTATAAGATATAAATATCTATATATAATGTTGGAGGTGTAATTTGAGTACTATGTCATTAAAAGAGAGATCCCCTAGAGTAATGGAATTTGAGAATTTTAAGAGTGAGTTTATGCAGTTTACTATTGATAAAATAGAAGTTGATAAGGGAGATGGATGGCCTACTTGCCCGTATGCTCGTAAAGCAAGATTAAACGGAGATATTCAGTTCATGGACGGACGTAATGCGTTATATACACAATCAGCGTTAGAGACGTTTGATAAGAGCCAATATAAGATGGCGGTGTGTTGGATGGGAGATGATCGTGATTTAGATGAAATGGATAACATAGCATCAAGGATGAGTGATATGTATCCAGAACATCATTATTTTGTGAGTACTGAGTTGAGTGGACTATTTGTAAAAAATTTCACGCGTATAATAATTATACAGATCAAGGAAGATATTACATCTCGCCGTAAAAAACTTCACAAGACCAGTTACTATGATTCATGGACGAAAGAATACTACGATGAAATAGTTAAAGACTAAGCTCTTGCCTGTTTCATCGCTTCTTGTTTTTTAACTAATTGTTGGGTGAATATTCGTATCGCGGGTAATTCCATGGACATTATGTCGTGATACGATATAGAACTATCACTATACAATATCAAGTCCATGTAACCACTTTCTAACTTTTCGATACTATCGTTATGCGATTCAACGATTTTTTGAATTTCATCCGGCTGACTGGTCGCTATCAGCCTGCGAAAAAATTTGCAATGTCCAACTCTAATTCAGTAGTCCATTCATGTGAACAAACTTGACAAGTTGCGTGTAGGTTAGTATCTAGTTTATGCTCTGACATCTTATCTACATGATCTTTGATCATGTCATAATCGGACTTACTAATATTAGACAGCCATTCTAGAATTTGAGGTCCATCTTCGATGGTAATCTCTTCGCTAATTGTAACTGATACAATGCTATTACTAATGAGTTGTATTGTCAATTCAGTAATCTCAAGGAAAGTCTTTCCGAACGCAACGGCTTGTAATTTTTCGTCAGTCTCGGCAGATACTTGTTGAATCAATTTATTTTGCTTAACTTGTTGAATTTGCATAAGCGTACGATCTTCTAGTGAAAATGGCTTAACTTTGAGTTTGAATCCATTATCTAATGAAATTGAGTCATCCATTGTATCAACCGATGCTGTCGCCAACATAGTATCACACTTAGCCATTAGTTGGTTATGGTGATCACATTCTGGACATTGTAGGTCCATTTCCATTTCGTTGCCGTAACTAGCCATTCTGATGGCTAGTAATAATACCAGTAGATCGTTTACTGGAATATGACGCGGATCAACAATATCTGGACAGCAAGATTTAATTAATGCAATAGTAGCTTCACCGTTGAACAATGCATCTGGTGTTTTTGATATGACTTCGTCTCGTGCGGTCATCGGATAGATGGCGATTTCTCCGTCCACACTCATTTTAGGCGGTACTTTATAGTACTTACCACCTGATGGTAATGTTATATATAGTTTCGGCTTTTTGTAAGCTGAGATCAATGGATTAGAGTTCATTTTATTTTTCCTTTAAATGTATAAATACTGCATTATACTAAACGATTTTAGTATTGTAATGTATTTATACAATTAAGTGAGTAGTTAATTTTGACATTAGATGAATTATACAGTGAATATATAGAGAGTAATCCGTCGTGGGCATCCGATGCTACGATGAAGACGCTATTGGCATCACATGCAAAAAGCAATAAACGCGATGCTACTGCATTAAAGGCACTTGGTAATACAAATTTTGATTATGATGGCATAATTGACGAGTCGGATCAGTCATTGTCCCGTGCGTCTAGGCGCAATAAAGGAAACAAGAAGACCCCTTCGTTGCCATTTATTAAAGACAATAGCATTGATATTAGTCTAGAATCTGCGGTAGCTGCACTACAATCTGCTAGTATGAGTATGGGTACATTATCATCAAGATTCGGCGAATATCTATCTGGACAGAATAATTTTGCTTCTAACCTAGCACTGCCAGTTAAGATAATGGGATATGTATTTGCTATAATAACACCTGCTATAAGTTACATGGCAGGTTCATTTGCAATCAGACTTGATCAAACAAGGAAGATGATAGAAACTAGTATCCTAAGTGACGATATATCTTCGTATGATAAACTATTTAAGAATAGTGCAGCAGCTGGATTAAAGCCAGATGCATTTATGACTGCACTATCTTCTATAAAAGGCACACTTGTCAATTTAGGTGAGAGTAGTATAAAAACAGCACAGCAATTTGCTTTGTTGCCAGTCCGGTTAGCTGATAAAGAATTATCTATGTTCGGATTTACCAATGAACAAATGGCAAATCATCTAGGTGGACAAATTGAATTGATGTATATTCAAGGTGATTTGGAAAATTTAAAGCACGGGTCTAGTGACAAAGTAGCATCCAAATTTGCCAAGACTGCTGTAGTGGCAACTTACTTAGCTGGTGGCATGGGTGTACAGCGCGAAGAATTAATAGCTGGCATGGTAGAAACTAAAAAAGATGCTACATATATTCATGCATTGAATAAAAGCAAGGATTATATCATATCAACATTCGGACAAGTACAGTATGATAATATTAAAAATTTCAAAGAGATGACAATACCTTACATCAAAGGAATGACTCCTATGATGGGAGAACATATAGATGATATGTTCAATAAGTATTTGTACAACATACAGCATAACAAAGATCCGGCAATGGCAATGAGTGCAGAATTCGCCATGCTGAATAATACACTCGGAGCAGATGTTGCAGAGGAAGTTATTGCAATGATGAAGGCAACGGTACATGATAGTGAATACGGCATTAATCAACAACTAAAAGCGACAACCGGCTTAATCAGTACTGTAGCAAAGGCACCAGCACTACTAGAAGGTAATTCAGAATTATTGGCAGCACATAACGATACTGTAGCAGAAGCATCCGCTGCGGAAATTCAGGCGAAGAAATTGGCAGCTGAATTGAATAAAGCAACTACTGTAGAAGAACGAGCAGAGATTGTCAAAAAATACACAAAGGCATTAGATACAAAGAATCAATCAGATAAAATTATATTATCTATGAAAGAAAAAATGACATTGTCATTTAATAATTCAGCGTCAGCAGCTAGGCGCTTTGTAACCACATTTGATTATTTTGCTACGATATTATCTAAGATAGTACCTGGATTTGATTATAAAAATTTAGCAACATTGAAACGAGAAAAGAAAATACAACAAGATCAATTAGCATTGATGAAGAAACTAGAACACTCTTCTAAGTTTCTCGCAGAGTATCAACAACAGGACATCAAGGATAATCCGAAGACGCATATGGGACAAGAGGCATTCCAACAAAGTCTGGGCGGCACCCCGGAGGAATTAAATAGAGCAATCCTGGAACATAATGCAGCAAAACGAGAAGAGCAACTAGATCAAGAATCAATCCGCGGAACAGCTAGTCCACATATACTTGATAGACCACAGGAAACATTTGATACTCCGCATGGTATGAAACCAGTAAATGATACTGATGTGAAACCACTGCCGGAATTCATACAGACAATCTTGCCGTCAGTAACGCCGACCTTTATTCCGAAATCAGTAAGTAATACAGATGATATTCACCAAGAATATCAGTTATCGTTCATAGAACTGGATAATAAAATCAAAAAAGAAATGGATATTTTAAATGCAGTCACAGCAGATACTATTGGTATATTTGATAATATAGTATCAACAGTTGACATGCATACATTACAGGAGAACGCAATTGGCGGATAATATAGAAATAGGTGAAATCACATTGCCATTATGGGCAACAGAGACTACACTGTCGGCAGTATTGAATGCAGTGGATATTGGTTCATCATTGAACGCAGAATTGGTAGAACAATTTAAACAAGATAATACCCGTGTAACTGATATTTTATCCGCAATCTCAACTAATACATCTCGTACTGACGATTTGAATGATGATACTGCTACGGCAACGCAGAGTACACATAAGAAAGTAGAGGGCATGGTAACGGCAACAGCCGCAGGCTTTTCGTCAGCTGTTGGTAAATTAGATAACATGACTGATCCGGTAGGCACATTGAAGGCTGTTGCAAAATCCATGGGATCAGGATTGAAATCTGGTATGAAATTTTTAGAGAGTAATAATACAATGTTCCGTGATTTCGCTACGAACATGCGAGGACTATCTATAATAACAACTGTTGCGAAATATGGCAAAATATTAGTAGGCATAGGAATGGCAGTACTAGCATTCGCTGGATTCCAGGTAGCTAAGATGGCGGACTTACTAAAAGTTCAGAAAAATATGATTGAAGCCGGCGCATATTTCTCAGAGAATATTGATACTGCTAACGAGGATTTGAATAGATCGTTGATCGGCGCCGGATTATCAATGACTGCATTATCTGAAATCGCACTGTCTAACGGCGACGCTATGGTAGCGTTAGGAGGAAATGCGTCAATGGGTGTTCGTGCCTTTACTAAATTATCAAAAAAATTACGACAGGTTTCTGGACAAGTAGGAGATTATGGATTAAGTTTAACTGATCTACACAAGGCAAACGCAGACTTTATATCGGCTAGAAGAAAGTCATTTACTGGTGATATGAAACTGGATTCTAGTCAAGATAAATTGATATCAGAGTTTGATAAATTAATGATAGAGGCAACAGCGGTCGCTGGATTAACTGGCATGAAGAGATCAGATTATCTAAAAGATATAACAGAGGCGATGTCTAATCCTAAATGGGCAGCGGCTATTGCAGCAGCCGAGTTGAATGATCCATCTGGTAAAGCCGCCGAAAGTTTACGACTGGCTCGTCGGGATTTGACAGTAGTGTCATCTTCGTTTGGACCAGACGGCAAAAAATTTGCTGATGTAGTTGCTGGTAGCATGTTTATATTCTCAAAAAATAACAATATGAAAAATTTCACATTAGAGCAAGCAGTTGCAGGCACATCACTTGCGCCCATGCTAGGAGCAATGAGTAAGGCACAATTAAAAATTGCAAATACAGCTATTCAAAATGGTGAATTCACCGGAGCGATGATGACTGAATTGTTCATGTCACTAGGTGCTAAGACAAATGCTAGAATGACAGAGGTTATGGCAAAAGATGGATCTACGGCAGAATCAATTCAAAATGTAATGGCGATAGTAGATACACAGAGCAGATTATTAAAACGATACACCGATGCGATGAAGAATGGATTGACAGACGAAGCACTGGAGGCAGCAGCAGCGTTGGCCGAAATCGGAAAATTGAATGTAACTTCCAATAACATAGATTCATTGTTACTTGAGGCACAGCGTGCCATGACAATGAACTTAGATACTCTTAATAGAGTAGCAGGTGGAGTAGGAGACGGACTAAAGGGATTGGCAGACTTTTTAGGAATCACTCCGGATGTAGAACAATCTGATTACACAGTGGAAGATTTGGATAACATGTCGGTCACTAAAGAATAC
>Ga0308021_10000819_pt1 | contig 14321 bp, 3 predicted proteins | sample Neamet351_FD_201296 | JGI IMG/M metagenome (GOLD analysis project Ga0308021, IMG submission 201296) | Marine microbial communities from water near the shore, Antarctic Ocean - #351 | ecosystem: Environmental > Aquatic > Marine > Unclassified | place: Southern Ocean | collected 2014-10-02
GGCGGCGGGCTCGCTAAGCGCCTGCGGAACATTGTGGTCAATGTTGCTCACGGAGGTGCGGCGTGCGGTGCCACGCGCAACTCCAAATCCTGCAACACGCAATACTGCCCCGTGAATTGCGTGATGTCGCCGTGGTCCGACTGGAGCTCGTGCACCAAGACCTGCGCCGATGGCGAGCAGACGCGCGCGCGCTTTGCGGCCATCGAAACCGCCTTTGGCGGCCGTGCTTGCTCGCACAAGGACGAGACGCGCGATTGCAACGATCGGCCGTGCCCGACGCACTGCACGGTCTCGGTATGGTCCACGTGGACCGCTTGCACGCTGACGTGTGGGCTGGGCAACCAGCGGCGCGAACGCACGGTCACGAGCCACGCGCAGCACGGCGGCTACACGTGCCCGGCGCTGGACCAGAGCCGCGCCTGCAACGAGGCGCCGTGTGCCATTGACTGCACGGTGGGAACGTGGGGCACCTGGGCCCCGTACTTGCGCGGTGGCTCCAAGCTGCGCCGCATGCGCACGGTCTCCACGCCACGCCAGTTCGGCGGTAAGGTGTGCCCGCACCGGATCGAGTACAAGGTGTGGCATGCAGATGCCAATTGCAAGGGCGGCATGTTCTACGGCAAGTGGTCGCAATGCTCGAAGGAGTGCGGCTCGGGCTTCCGCTACCGGTACCGCGAGCACGTCAAGTGCTCCGACACCGCTGTCGTGAAGTTCCACACGCGGTTCCGGCAGGGCGAGCGCTGCAACACGCAGGACTGCGGCGACGGCAGCAGCGGCAGTTCCCGCGCCGTCATCGTCCCGCAGATCAACTACCCCGAAGGCTCGGCCGCACTCAGCTCCTTCCGAACAACGGCCTCGGCTGCGACGCTGGACGAGGAGCTCGGCGAGCGCCAGATCTTTTAAGATTATCATGCTCTCCGCATATAAGACGCCCAAGTATTACGCTGACACTGAATACCGCTTTTTTATGGCCGCAAGCCAAGCCGCAATCCGCAATGCGCATTCCGCCATGACAAACAAAAATACAATGACTACTACACTAAAAGTTACTATACGGTGGATATCTCCCGGCATGGCCCCTGACCCACCGACATCGCACTCACGCTCACACACTCACGAAGTGACAGAAGGTGGGCGTTTTTATTCGTCGGTCGCAACTACCGCCACAACGGCTCCGTTGAACACTGTGTGAAGCATTTCAAATAAAAAGGGCGCGACTGCATTTTGGCCGTCTGCCTGCCGCAATAGCTGGTCGCACCGACTGCCATCTGGGTGTGCCGAATAAGGTCTCCCCATGCCTACCGGGTTCGGCCTGACGCCTGTCGTGGGCTGGGATAGCCCGAAAGTGGGCGGGCGGGCGCCTAGCGCTCGCGCGGGCCACAGCATGACAGTGGTACCGCCAGCGCAGGCGGCAGGCACAACCACGCGCGTGGTCGTGTTCGGCGGCTGCAGCAACTCAGGTCCGAAAAATGACACGTACGAGCTGGAGTCTGCTAGGGATGGTGCGCTGCGCTGGGTGGCAATTGCAGGCACGGACGCGGCGACTACACTCGCTCCGCCGCCTCGCTGGCGTCACAGCGCTGCTTTGCTGGGGTCATCGACCGTGTGCGTGTACGGCGGCTCCACGGACGAGGGGCGCCTGTCCGACCTGTGGCTGTTGGACACGAACTCGATGGCATGGTCGCGCCCGGCCCAGATGTCGCAGCAGCCTGCTGCTGACGTTGGTGCTGGGTCGGGTGCGCCCACGCAATTTGGCTGGCCCGCGCCTCGTGCCTCTCATACGATGAACAACATCGGCGGGCAGCTGTACCTCTTCGCAGGGTATGGTGGGAACGGCTTTGCGCGGCACGACTTTAATGACCTGTGGGTTGCATGCCCAGGCAACGAACAGGGTCGCACGCAGACGCCATGGTCATTCCGCGTGCTGCAGCCCGCTGGGCGTTGGCCCGCGCCGCGAGCCGACCACCGAGCGAGTGTCGTTGATCACCAGCTATTCGTGTGCGGTGGCTGGTCCGCACATACCCAGTTTCGCGATCTCTTCGTGTTTGATAGTGTGGCGGTTGCGTGGTCGCAGCCTGACTGCGGGCTGCCCCAGCCTCGCTGGCAGCACTGCCTTGTCAGCGCACACTCGGTGCCGTACTCGAAGCTGTTCATGTTCGGTGGCGAGGCGGGCGAGCTCGAGGAGCTTGGCCAAGCGCAAGGGAGCTTCTGCGATGGCACGTCTGTACTCGCGTGCGACAGCTTCACTTGGAGCTCGCCCGCAGTGACAGGTCACCTCCCGTCGCCACGCGCTGACAGCGCGGCTGTGCTCGTCGGGCAGCGTCTGATCATTTGGGGGGGCTGGGCGAGCCGCTGGCTCGGTGACCTGCACACGCTAGACGTGGGCGAGATTGTTGGGCCGCCCTACAACGTGTGCACGATCGCAACGGCTCAGCCAGCCCCCGTGGGCTGTGACATTCCCGTCATCCCTGTCACGGGTGGCACTGAAATCCGCATCACGGGCCAGGGGCTCGAGCCGTTTGCAGGTCAAGCCGCGACCGTCCGCTTTTCGTGTGCGAGTGGATCGGTCGACGCCGCGGCGGCTGTGCTCGGCGATGGCGAAACTGTTCGCTGCTTGGCACCTGATCTGAGCGTGCTCGGTGCAGTGGATTGCGAGGTGCGACTGCAGGTGGGATTTGGCCACGGGTGGTCTTTGGCCAAGCTGCGGGCCAGAGTGCACACCACAACGCACGCCGCATCGACGCTGGCTTTCGGGCCTGGCATTCTGCGTGGCAATGGCTTGGGCGCTGAGACCACGTTCGTCATACAGGCTGTCAGTGCAGATGGCAGCACACGAAATACTGGTGGCGATCAATTTCGTGTGCTCGTGGCGGCGTTCGGTGAAGACAAGGGCGGTGAGCGCCCAGAGGTTGCTGTGGAAGACCGCCTTGATGGCACGTACACGGTGGTTTACACTGCACCGCACGAGGGAACGTACACTGTCAGTATTGAGTTCCTGGGCACCTTTGGGGGTTCTTCTGGCCCTGTGCAGGGTTCACCGTTCCTTGCTAGCTTCGAGGCGTGCGCTGGCACCGATGTTGTCAACAACAGCATGTCTGGCGGTGTGCTGCTTCGGTTCATTCAGCGATCCACAGATGACCTGGATGGAGAGCTACGCAAACTCGAAAGGGACTTGAGCTCAACCGTGTCGCGTCCGCCCGAGGGACTTGCCCCCTTGCTCAAGGTCAAGAGGGCGCTCATTGCTGTGCAGCGTCGCCAGGAAGCCCAGGGGGGATTCTTGCGCTCGACCCGTAGCGCTTTGCAGTACCTCGACACAGTGGAATGTATGCGGGTGGGAAAAGACGTAGGGCACGCCAAACGAGTTCAGGTGCAGTTCGACAAGGTGCAAGATCTTGCTCCGCTTGCAGCCGAGTTGATCGTGCAAGAGACCGCGGTACAGAAGCAGCGCATGAAAGAAGGCGTTGGGTTGTATCAGAAGGCGCTGGAGAACAAGCAAAGGGAGCTGCGGCGTAACGCTCTGTGGGAATACCGCACAGGTTATGCGAGCGCGCACGAAGCCATACAAGAGCAGCAGGCTGCGCTTCGTGCGGAGGCTGGTACTCTGGCCACCAAGAGTGAGCATTGCGAAATCTTTGGGTTCCCTGCTCTCGCAGTGCGTTGCCACGAGCTCGTGCTGGAGATGGAACGGGAGATGCTGCTAATGGCAGCGGCCTGGGGCACCATTGAGGTTGTTGAGCACGTGATCGTTGCTGCTCGCGCTGAGCTTTGGTCGGCCATCAAAAGCGACGACTTGATAGATTCAGCGAAGGGACTGCTCCGGCGCGTAAACGATATTGACAAGGCCGTGAAGCAGTGCAGCGCGTTCCGTGGCGTGAAGGCAGACGCGCTTGACTTTGTTAAGCAAGCCGAGCTTGCGCAGCTTCTGAAAGGCAGCCCGATGCAGGTGCGACACTGGGAAGAGCTGTCGCGCGCCGTTGGACAAGCATTCGAGGCGCCACCCATGAATCCGCGGCTCAAGCTGGGGGAACTTCTAGACCTCGGCCTCCACAAGGCTGGCGACGAGGTGGAGGACATTGCCGATCTCTCGGAGAAGGAGCGCAAGCTCGGTGCCATCCTCGAGGAAGTGGGCGCTGGCAAAGGCAGCTGGGTTGGCTGGCGCGCAGCTCAGTGGGCTATGGAGCCGTACCAAGGCACTGACACGCCTGTGCTTACGATCGATAGCGATCACTACGAGATCCTCGAAAAGCACCAGATGGACCTTCAGGCGCAAACGACGTCAAAGGCCATGGCGCATTTCCACGCCGAAGTTGTGCAGTGGCAGCAAGAGCTCAACATGGTCAACGAGGTGTTTCGGCTGCTGAATGACATGCAACGTGCGTGGTCGTACCTGGAGCCGCTCTTTGTACACTCCGATGAAGTCCGGAAAGAGCTGCCTGAGACAGCAGCCCTGTTTCTTGACATCGATGCCGGCGTTCGTGCAATCCTTTCAGACGCGTGGGCAACTCGCGTGGTCCTTCTCGCTTGCAACAGGGATGGCTTGGAGGGGGAGATCAGCGCCCTAAATTCTCGCCTGGCTCTGTGCAAGAAGGCGCTTGTGGACTTTTTAGATGGCCGCAGGCGCCAATTCCCGCGCTTCTATTTCATGTCCGAGGCAGATCTGCTTGATGTGCTTTCGCACGGATCACAACCAAGCAAGGTAGTTGCACACGTTCCCAAGATTTTCCTCGCGACGAAGACCTTCGAATTGAAAGCCAGCTCTGGGCGATCTGTGGCCACCCACTGGGTCGCTATCGTTGGGACCGAGCGCGTTTCATTCGAGCCTGAGGTCAAACTGGAAGGCAAAGTTGAGGTAGAGTCACTGCGAGCCGCCTGTTTCTTGCCGCCGAGCGAAATCTGACTCACGCCCCGTCCCCTCTCTGCTGCTCTATTTCTGGATGCTCTAGGTTTACTTGCAGCTGCTGGTCGATGCGATGCGCAAGACTATGTTTGCGCACCTTCAGCGCGCTCTAAAGCGGTATCACTCTATGAAGCGTATAGAGTGGGTGATGCATGGTGGCGAGGCACCATCGGATATGGCACAGGTCATTCTCTTAGTTTCATCAATGACATTTGCGAGTGGCGTCGAGGTGAACGCCTTGGCAGCTCTTGCCCGGGGCGAGAGCAAAGCATTACGCAAGTATGGGGAGACTCAGCAGCAGAATCTCGGCGATCTTGTCAAAACGACGCGTTCTGTGCTGAGCAAAGGTCAGCGCACTCGCGTGATGTGCATGATCACACTGGATGCACACAACCGAGACGTCGTGCAGAACATGATTCGCACAGGTGTGCAGACTGCGAGCCACTTCCTGTGGCAGTCACTCCTCAAACTGTGCTTTTGCGTGCCAGAGCGTGAGTTCTTGGACCGCGATCTCGAATTGCGGGAAGTTGGCAAACGTGCCGAATGCCAGATATTGAATGCCGTATTGCCTTACGACTACGAGTACCTGGGCAATGGACCTCGTTTGGTCATTACACCGCTGACCGATCGCATTTATGTCACTGCAACGCAGGCGTTGAACCTCAAGATGGGCTGCGCACCTGCTGGGCCAGCAGGGACTGGCAAAACAGAGACAACAAAAGATCTAGCAGCGGCGTTGGGGAAAGTATGCTACGTGGTCAACTGCTCGCCCGAAATGGACTTCAAATCGATGGGGAATATCTTCAAGGGACTCGCTTCCTCCGGATCCTGGGGATGCTTCGATGAATTCAACCGTCTCATTCCTGAGGTTTTGTCTGTGTGCTCTGTGCAGTACAAGGCGATTTGCGACGGTTGCAGAGGCTCGTTCGGCACGATCATCGTAGACGGGGATAAAATTGCGCTCGATCCAACGGTTGGGGCATTTATCACCATGAATCCCGGGTACCTTGGGCGATCTACTCTGCCCGAGGGCCTGAAGGCACTTTTCCGTCCAATGACGGTGATGGTGCCTGATCTTGTGCTTATTTGCGAAAACATGCTTATGGCGGAGGGGTTTGAGGGGGCCAAGGCTCTCGCTTCGAAGTTCTATGCGCTGTACTCCCTGTTGGCGCAGCTGTTGTCGAAGCAGCGCCACTACGACTGGGGCCTGCGCGCGGTGAAATCGGTGCTGGTGGTGGCGGGCGGATTTAAGCGCGCTGAGCCTGCAGTGCCTGAAAACCATCTGTTGATGAGAGCACTGCGTGATTTCAACACTCCCAAGATCGTCGCTGACGACGAGGTTATCTTCCACGGCCTGCTCGAGGATCTGTTCCCTGGGGCCAATCCTCCTCGCGCTATCGACCAGCGACTGGAAGGTGCGGTTGCGGATGCCTGCAAGGTGTTAGGAAATGACCCAGACGACCTGTTCCGCCTGAAAGTGGTTCAATTCGAAGAATTAACGCAGGTGCGGCACTGCGTTTTCATTATGGGGCCTGCTGGTGCAGGCAAATCGCAAGTGTGGCGAACCCTGGCCAAGGCACGCGAGCTCCTTTCCCCTGAGCGGAAAACCCGAGTTGTTGATTTAAACCCCAAGGCTCTGTCAACCAAGGAGCTGTATGGCTACATGGTGCTTGCGACGCGTGAGTGGAAAGATGGGCTTCTGTCGAAGCAGATGCGTGATCTTGGGGAGATTGCTGACGAGAAACCAAAGTGGCTGGTTTTGGACGGTGACCTCGATGCGAATTGGATCGAGTCCATGAACTCAGTGATGGACGATAACCGCATGCTGACGCTTGTGTCCGGCGAGCGCATCCCTTTGAAGAGCCACATGAAGATGATCTTCGAAATCCGCGACTTGGCACATGCAACACCTGCAACCGTGAGTCGAGCGGGCGTGCTCTACATTTCTACAGCGGTCGGCTCACAATGGCGTTCGCTCGTGCGAAGTTGGGTCTCAAACCAAACTAGAGCTCATGAGGTGAAGCTTTACTTGCAGAGTCTTTTTGACAAATACCTCCCGCCCTCGCTGCTGTTCTACCGAGCTCAGTTGAAGCCTGTGGTACCTCTAGAGGATTTGCACATGGTCGATTCGCTGCTGTGCATGCTCGACGGCTTGCTTTCGCGTGCAGGCGCGAAGTCAAGACTGTCTGGCAGTGATTGGCAGAGTACCCTACACAAGCTATTTGTCTTCGGCTGCTGTTGGGCGCTTGGCTCTGGTCTTTCAGTGTCTGATGACGGCGTTGATCATGCCAAGCTCTTCAGTGACTGGTGGCGGCAGAACTGGCGGTCATCAGGTGACATCAAGATCGGTGGGAATGCAAACAAGAACATCACAGAGTATTTCTTGGACTTGGACAGCACAGGGGGTGGTTCACTGAAGTTTGAGCCTTGGAGCAAAAACAAAGAGTTCTTCTACTCTATCAGGTTTGACAGCAAGGCCAGTAATATGAGCTCGGTGATGGTGCCGACGACCGAGACGTGTTCGGCAGCATTCTGGATTGACCTTCTGATCAAGCAGCATAAGCCTGTCATGCTTGCTGGTGCTGCAGGCACTGGGAAAACGCAGCTGCTTAGCGGTGTATTGCAACGACTGGGAAAAGCATGGACTTCTAGTTTGGTCAACTTTAACTTTTACACAACGTCCGAAGGTACGTGCACCCCGCACGCGGGTCGCTCTGTGCTTTGCCCTTCTCGTGTATCTCACCCGCCTTTCTGCCGCTACAATCACAGTGTTCCAAAGCTCGCTTGAGGTTCCTCTTGTGAAAAAGATGGGCACCAAATTCGGCCCTCCAGGTAACGTGCGGTTGGTGTACTTCATAGACGATATCAACCTGCCCATGCTTGACCAGTATGGCACACAAAGTGCCATCGCGCTATTGCGACAGCAAATGGAATATGGTCGGATTTATGATCGCCGCAAAGACTTTATTGAGAAGCACATTCAGCACGCTCAATTTGTTGCTTGCTTGAACCCTGCGGTGGGGTCGTTTGTGATCAATCCCCGACTGCAGAGGCATTTCACAACATTCGCAACAGGTATGCCTTCCAAAGGGGCTCTTCAGGAGATTTACGAAACTTTCCTTCTGAAGAGGGACGAGGCGGGCCAAATTATAGGGGGCCACCTTTGCGATTGGGCTGCAGAGTTTCAAAATATTTCGAAGGCCATTGTGAACGCCGCGCTCTCTCTTCACAGTGCTGTGGCAGAAACTTTTAGGAAGACTGCAAATAACTTTCACTACGAGTTCAACGTGCGGCACCTGTCCAACGTTATCCAAGGCTTACTCGTTGCACAGGCAGAGCAATTCGTTGATCCACCAAAATTGGTTGAGTTATGGCTGCACGAGTCAGAGCGCGTGTATGCAGACCGCTTGGTGTCTTTGTCTGACATTCATCGGTACATGGCACTTGCGAAGAAGGCCTATCTTACGGCCTTCAGCGGTTCTGAATTTTCGAAGATTGGCCGTTTTTTCGGCAATGCGTCCCATCCGTTGGTCTTCTGTCACTTTTGCGACTCCTATGACGAAGAGAGGTCCAAGAAAGTTTATGATCAAGCTGACGTGTTGCGCATCGCCCCTGTCTTGAACGCTGCGCTTGTGGACTACAACACGCAATATCCGGCCATGAACTTGTCTTTGTTTGAGGATGCCATGAAGCACATTTGCCGCATCGTTCGGGTCGTTATGTACCACGGTGGCCACGCGCTCTTGGTGGGCGTGGGTGGCAGTGGCAAACAATCGCTGTCACGGCTTGCAGCTTTCATCTGCCACTTTACCGTCCGACAGATTTGCATCTCTTCAGGCTTTGGCGAAGATCAATTCTTGGACGATTTGCGGTCCATGTACTACACGGCTGGCGTGAAAGACGAAGGTGTTATGTTCTTGCTTGCGGACAGTCAGATTGTGGACGAGAGGTTTTTGGTGCATCTCAACGATTTACTGTCCAGTGGAGTGGTCCCCGATCTCTTCTCGCACGAAGCGCAGGACGAAATTGTAGGCGCACTGAAGAGCAGGAATCGTAAGCGGCTCGGGCATTCGGATCGTGACGCTGTGTGGCGCTTTTTCATTGAGCGCACTAGGTACAACTTACATTGCTGCCTGTGCTTCTCACCAGTGAGCGAGTCATTCAGGATCCGAGCGGCACGCTTTCCAGCACTTGTAAACTGTACAGCGATTGACTGGTTTCAACCCTGGCCAGTGGACGCACTGCACGCCGTTGGTCAGCAGTTCCTGGCCCACATTCGCGATCTGGGGGGCGAGGAAGTACGCACTGCGATCGGAGATTTTTTGCCGTTCTGTTTCGCTACAGTCGGCGATGCAGCACGCAGGTTCGCGGACGTGGAGCAGAGGTTTGTGCACACCACGCCAAAATCGTATCTCGAGATGGTCACCCTATTCCTCGTGCTGTTAACGGAGCAGAGGACCACGTGTGACCAGGCGATCGAGCGCCTGGAGAGCGGCTTGTTGCGTATCAATGATGCAGGGCAGGCCGCGGCGCAGATCGAGGCGCAGCTGAAGGTGGACGTCGCCAACGCTGAGGAGAAGAAGAGCGTGGCGGAGGGCATCGCAGAAAATGTCGCTAGGGAAAAGGGGGCGGCGGAGGTTGAAAGCACCAAAGCCGAGAGAGAGCAAATCGAGGTCACCAAGATCCAACACGAAGTTGACGCGCAGCAACAGGAGGCGAAGAGAGCTCTGGCAGCAGCCGAACCAGCAGTCGCCGAGGCGATGGCTGCACTGGATACAATCAAGGACAAAGAGGTGAAGGACGTTGCGCGGCTAAGCGTCCCTCCGGGGCAGGTGGGGAAAGTGTGTGAAGCCGTCATGGTGCTGCTGTGTGGCGTCAAAACGGAGATCCCAACCAAAAAATCGCGGGGGGGGGTGATATGCAGGGATCTGTCATGGGCGGCCATCAAGAAGTATCTGCTCAATGACGTCAAGACACTCATTCGCGAATACCTTAAGCCGTTTGCCGAATTTGTTGAGCAGGGGTTGGTGCCCGCGCGAAATTTTGCCGAGCTGCGATTCTATCTCGAAGGTTTGGAAGAGGTGCGTGGCAAGGGGGTGATCCACTATTTTAACCCGCAGGTGATCGGTCCGCAGAGTGGATCCGCAGCCGGGCTCTGCATGTGGTGCATAGCCATTTCCAAGTATTTCGATATCGTCACCGAGGTTGCTCCACTACGTCAGGCACTGACCGAAGCAGAACAGCAGCTCGAAGCTGCAAATAACCGGTTGTCGAAGGTGAACGCCCAGGTCGCAGAGCTTATTGAAAGGCTGGGGGCCTTGGAACTGCAACTGAAAGAGGCCGATGCATCGAAGCAGAATGCGGTCGACACTGTGGATCAGGGGCTGCGGAAGCAGGATCTCGCTCGGCGCCTCATCACGGCGTTGTCTTCTGAGAAGATACGTTGGGCAAGGAACGTTCAAGAGTTGTTCTCGCGAAAGGAGTTGCTTATTGGTGATGTGCTGCTTACGAGTGCATTTGTCAGCTATGTCGGACCATTCACCAAAGCGTTCCGAGAAGACATCGTTGCGACATGGATTGCTAAGATGCGGACAGCCGTTGGATCTGGCCCTCTACCGATGTCGGACAAGCCCGACCCTGTCTCCGCCATTGCGACAGCGGCTATCGTTGCTGGCTGGCAGACCGACGGCCTGCCAGCCGATCGCGTGTCATCAGAGAATGGCTCGATCGTGTGCAGCTCGAGACGGTGGCCACTGATGATCGACCCACAGCTCCAAGGTATCCGCTGGGTGCGCAAAATGGAAGCCCGCGATGGCCGCAACCTGCAGATCGTGCGGCTGGGGCAGCCCCAGCTGTTGCAGAAGCTCGCCTCAGCAATTGAAAACGGCCATTCTTTACTAGTGGAGAATATGATGGAGAGCATTGATGCAGTGCTTAACCCTGTGATCCAGCGCCTCAAGATCAGGAGGGGGTCCCAGTACAGAATGGTGCTCGGCGACACTGAGCTCGACTATAATGACCGGTTCCGGCTATTTTTGCAGACGAAGCTGTCAAATCCCAGGTACCCACCAGAGATCCAGGCCGAATGCGCCTTGGTGAATTTCACCGTGACTGCCGCAGGCCTGGAAGACCAGCTCCTGGCGCTGACTGTGGCCAAGGAGCGCCCTGACCTTGCGCAGACCAACACGACCCTGGTGCAGCAGCAGGCGCAATACAAGATCAAGATGCAAGAGCTGGAGGACGACATCTTGCAGCGTCTTGCCACTGCTGAGGGAGACATAACTGACAATGAAGAGCTCATTGTTGGGCTCGAGCATGCAAAGCAAGTGTCTACTGACGTTGCACACAAGTCATCCGAGGCGGCGCGCGTACAAGCAGATATCAAGGTGACGAGTGAAAAATACCGCTCCGTGGCTGCGCGCTCTTCGCTGCTTTTCTTTCTGCTGAATGATCTCGTCAAGATGCACACGTATTACATCTACTCGCTCGAGGCGTTCACGCGTGTATTCCATGCTGGAGTCGACAAAGTGGCCGCGCTGCCGCCCGCTGTCGGCGTTGTTGAGGCGCTGGAGGAGAAGTCGGACCGTGACATCGCCGATCGCTGCCATGTCCTCTGTGGCTCGATCACGCAGACCACGTTCAACTTCGTGCGTCGCGGGTTGTTCGAGGAGAGCAAGCTCACGGTCGCCGTATTGCTATCTGTCCGTGTGCTGGTGCACGACGGTGTGCTGGCGCCGGACAGGATAGAAGCCCTGTTACGCCCCGAGCTGGCGAGCGACAACAATTACATGGAGCGTCACTGGCTACCTCCAGCGCTCTGGCCCAAGGTCAAGGGGCTAGAAGCGACGTTGAAGCCCTTCCGTGGGTTTTGCGACAAGCTGATTGCGGATGAAGACGGGTGGCGCTCTTGGTTCGATGCTGCAGAGGCGGAGACAGCAAAGCTGCCGGGTGACATGCACAAGGCCCTCGATGCATTCGACCGCCTTGTGCTCCTTCGCGCGATGCGGCCGGACCGTTTGCCCTCTGCCCTCCGCCACTGGGTTGCCAGCGTATTCGGCCCATCCTTTACCACGCAAGAGCCTTTCAACATGGAAACCACTTTTGCAGAATCGTCGCCGACCACACCGATATTTTTCGTGCTATTCGCGGGCGTCGACCCGACGCCTTGGGTAGAAGCACTGGGCCACAAGCTGGGCATGACAGAAGAGGCCGGGAAGCTGCTGAACATCTCAATGGGGCAAGGACAGGAAGGCCCAGCCGAGGCTGTGCTCGAACGCTTCGCTGAAGTGGGCGGATGGGCGATGCTGCAGAACTGCCACCTGATGCAGTCGTGGGTGCCGCGGCTGGAAGCGCTTTTTGAAGCGTGTTCCGAGGGCGCTCACGCAGACTTCCGGCTCTTTATGTCTGCTGAGCCGCCCCCAATAGCCTCCTGGAAGTACATGCCCGAGTCGTTGATGCAGAGCTGCATCAAGGTCGCGAACGAGGCGCCGAGTGACATTCAATCGAACCTTCGCCGTTCCTGGGGTAACTTTTCGCAAGAGGCAATCGACCAGTGCATGAAACCGAGCGAGTTCAAGACGTGCTTGCTATCATTGTGTTGGTTCCACTCCATTGTGCTGGGCCGCCGTCGCTTCGGACAGCAAGGCTGGAGCCGGTCGTACTCGTTCAACACGGGGGACCTCGTGATATGTGCGGATATCCTGCGGTCGTACCTCGATGATGGCGCGGAGGTCCCGTACGAAGATCTGCGCTACGTGTTCGGGGACATCATGTACGGTGGCCACATCACAGATCCATGGGACAGGCGTACCAATAACACCTACCTCAGGGTGCTGTTCAACGGTCAGCTTATGCACGGGCTCGACTTAGGGCTCGGTGCTGGCTTTGTGGCGCCGGACCCCGCCGCCTTCACGTACGAGGACTACGCAGCGTTCATCGAGGAGCGCATGGTGGCAGAATCACCACTGCTCTTTGGCATGCACCCGAATGCCGAAATTGGCTTTCTGACATCATTGGCCGAGGGCCTCTTCAAGACGATACTCGACGTCTCGGGTGGCGGTGCGATGTCGGGCGGCGCAGCGCAAGGCACTGGTGGTACAGAGGCGACGATGTTGAAGCTGATGAAGCGCCTGCCGGCAGAGTTTAATATGGTGTTGCTGCGAAACAAGACTGCGCCAATGCTTGAAAGCAAGCACGGCCCTTACGTGTCCGTGGCACTGCAGGAATGCAGCCGCATGAACGCGCTCCTCGAGATCATGCGCACTTCGCTGACGGAGCTAGGTAAGGGACTGAAGGGGCAGCTCAACATGTCGCAGGGCATGGAGGACCTGCGCTCCGCGCTTGGGCGGAACGAGGTGCCAGGTCGGAACCCGTTCTCAGCTTGCAAGTGGGAAACATCAGATCCGACCACATCGCCAGCATGGCCGTCGAGGAAGGCGCTCGTGCCTTGGTTCGATGACCTGCTGAGTCGTGTGCAGCAGCTCACGGACTGGGCCAAGCGCCTTCCCCTCCGACAGCTCTCGCTCTGGCTTCCCGGGTTGTTCAATCCCATGGCGTTCTTGACAGCAGTGAAGCAGGTTTCCGCGCGGTGCACAGGGGTGCCCCTGGACAAGCTGGATATCGAGACGCATCTCACCACCATGTGGGCGGCTGGCGAGGTGTCATCGGTTCCAGCTAAGGGAGACTACATTCACGGGCTGTTTGTGGAGGGTGCGAGCTGGCCGCGGGTGTCATCCGGAGAGGATGATGCAGCGCAGAGCAGCGACGGCGACGAAGACGCGCACTGCCCCGGCGCGCCGTACCTTGTCGACAGCGTGCGCTGTGCTGGGGTGTTGTCGCAGTCTAGGCCGAAGGAGCTGCTGCCGCAGCTGCCGCTTGTCTACGCACGCGCAGTGGAAGTGCAGCCAGGCTGGGTGCCGACGTCGACGGGATACCTGCGCAGCGACCCCCGCACGTACGACTGCCCTGTATACGCGACCACTTTTCGTGGGCCGACGTACGTGTTTATGGCCACCCTGCCAACAAGTGCGCCCGTGTCGCAATGGGTGCTCGGCGGCGTCGCGATCGTCTTCCAAACGGATGATTAACACGGTCAACAGGCACGAGCACGAGGCTAATCTTACGCCTTCACCTTCACCACCAGCAGGGTTGCCGTAATCTTATGTTAGAGTCCAGAAGTAGAGGACTTCGACTGGAAATAGAGACTCGTGAGGAAGTAGAGAGTAGAGGTTAGCTGAGTTGGAGCTAAGCACTTCTTCTTCTCTGGAACTCGTGGATCGGTTGGAGTGTGTGCTGCCTGTCAGCGGCGCCTCCATGGTGGGCCGAATACATCGAGTACGCCTAAGCTGTACGCTTATACGTCCATATCGTCGCGCAACATAAGATTACATCTTACATCTTAAAAGATTATTAAGATTACAACGTA
>Ga0308021_10000821_pt1 | contig 14293 bp, 4 predicted proteins | sample Neamet351_FD_201296 | JGI IMG/M metagenome (GOLD analysis project Ga0308021, IMG submission 201296) | Marine microbial communities from water near the shore, Antarctic Ocean - #351 | ecosystem: Environmental > Aquatic > Marine > Unclassified | place: Southern Ocean | collected 2014-10-02
GTCGCGGCTGGTAAGCGCGACTACTCTGCATCAATGATGCAAACTCAACGATAACGTCGAAACTCAACAATAAGATACAACACTCAACAACATACCGTGGCGAACGCCACTCTCAACAACAATTAACCCGCCCTCCCGCCCAGTGCAATTGGCAAAATGGGAGGAAAATGCGCAGCAAAGCTGCGTTGCCACTCGCGCAATGTGGGAGTGCAGCGCTGTCGCGTGCGCTCGTGGTCTCCCTCTGTCTACGAGAATTAACATCCCTACCTACACTCTTGGAGAGCGCTGATTATCGAGAAGGTTGTTTCTCCGTGAGATTTCCTTTCTCGCTAGGCGTCTCGACTACACCAAGGGCCGGCAGGGTGGGGGGCTCCGCGGCTGCGAGCCGTGCGAAGTTGCCCCAACAAATGCTCTGCAGACGCGTGGAGTGCGCAGTCGTTGCTCACCAACGACACGCGCACATCGGGAAGGCTGAAAACCTTCAGCATGGCATCATGGACACCATGGGGGCATTAAAGCGGAACGAACAGTAGAACCAAAAGAGGCAACTGTCTAAGCCACAAGGCAGTCGCCCGTCAGCACTTCTGTCGCGTTCGCTTGTGTTTTGAAGCGGGATAGAGAGACCAAGTCGCCTCCGCTCAACGCCATCCGATGGCTGCTATCGCCCCGCCTGCGGCCACGCCGATCGTTGCCACAGTTATTGCAGCACCAGGTGCTGCAACTCTCCACGTACACTTCCTCGCCGGGGGTCAAGTTGTTATGTCCTTCCCCTGTCTGGATTGGACGCAACACCCTGCCCCCCCGGGGGGAGGGCAAGCGACAGCATCCGTCCCGATGTCCGTCGCCATCCGCACTTGGTGCGGACGGCTCACCCTTGCTGACCCTGCCTCGATTGTTTTTGCTTCCACGATAAGCTGCTTCACCATCGCATTCACTGATGTTGCGTGGACGCGCTTCATGACTGAGTTGGTGTCGAGCGGATTGCTCTCCGGTGCCCCGTACGTCCGCATGCGGGATGCAGATGCGGTGCTTCTGACGCTGACGATCAAGATCCCTGCTTCTTTGGGCATCCAAGTAAATGACTTCCTGCTCACCGAGTCCTTCGATACCCCGGCCGTGCCGGCCATCCCCCCCGTCGCCGCAGTGGGGGGGCGCGGACGCGGACGCGGACGTGCCGGCGGGCAAGGCGCTCCCGCCATTCCGGGAGTCCCGGCCGTCCCGATGGTACCGGGACCGATGAACCTCGCTTTCCTCAACTCCTGCTCGTTGGCCAACTTCGCCGACTGTGGCAGCAGGCATTCGATTATGCTCTTCGCGCGCCTGGTGGGGGCCGTCGGTGACAGCCCGACACGCATTTCGCGGATCTCTCAGCATTTCCCGGCGCACTCTTTGGCGCACGCCCTCCGCCGCGCAGTGGCCACAGTGGCTGGAGTGGACCCGTCCGTGGCGGCCGCCCCCCACGGTGATCTCATCATCTTCATGTCGCTACCGGCGACACTCGAGGCGGCGTTCTACTCACTCACAACGACCCTTCACGTCGACGTCGCCAGCACCACCGGCCTCAGGGAGGAGCTGCGCGACGCCCTCCTCATGCAGCAGGGCAACTCTGCGCAGTGCCAAGCTGTGATTACAAGACGCCTTATCTTCATCGCAGATCGGTGCGATCCCCCCCTCCATTGCTCCCCTCACCGCCCCCCCCTCGGCCACGCCCGCGGGTTAGGGTAGTAGGGCTCCAGCAAAGCGGCACGGGACCGTGCGGCCGCGCTACTTTCGACCGTGTTGGTTGCTCCGGCACCGCACACTACTGCGGCAAAGCGGCACGGGACCGTGCTGCTTAGCCGTATTCACCTGCGCCTAGCTGTTGCCTTCAACGCAACAGCGACTCGCAGCTCTGAATTAAAACATCTGGCCTCCGAAGCACGTCGCCGCAATCCCTTTTGCGGTCTTCGTGTGGATACGGCTGTTGAGGAGCTCGACGACGCTTACCTGCCCAGCTTAGTAGCTTGCTGGGCAGAGGCTGAGTCTTTCTTCGAAATCCGGTTTGGAAGCACTTCTGCCGCAATCAGTATTGCGGCCTTCGTGTGGACACTCCGTTGAGAGGCACGTCGACGCCTTCTGCCCAGCTTAGTAGTTTGCTGGGCAGAGGCTGGCCATTCGTCCCTCGAAATTCCGGCCTTGGAAGCACGCCTCCGCGATCCCTCTTTTTGGATTGCGGTTGCGCTGTGGACACTGCCGATGAGGAGGCACTTTGACGCCTACTGATCTCAACTCTAAGCCCAGCATAGTAGTTTGCTGGGTAAGGCTGAGCCTCCGAAACAATCCGTTGACGTCACGCAGTAGCCTTCCAGATAACTCTGGCCGCTCTGCTGACTGAGACTCTCTGCCTTGGCAGGGCCCCGCTCTTGACGCGCTTCATTCTCGACCTGTCCGCCTCTAGAGGGCAGGCGTTCACTCTTGCTACTCGGCTGCAGCAGGCACTCGTGCCCTCTGCGCTCCGCAAGACTACCATCCTGGCCGGCCTCGCCGATCTGGAGATATCCCTCAAGCGACTCGAGGGTGTCCTCGAAGAGGCGATGCGTCTCCCGAATGCCACGGCCGAGTCTGTCACCGATGCTGCGATCGCGGCTTCCTCTGCCATCGAGCTAGCCACCGGCGACATTTCGTGCAACGGCTCGCTGGGCGGTCTGGACGGCTCCGCGCCATCGAGCGGCCAGTTGGCCACGCAGCTGGCTTTGGCTCACCCCGCCTTCCTCGCGCTTGCGACTCTGGTCACCCCGCTCGAGGCGACCACCGGCGAGGAGCGCTGCGCGATCCTCGTGGCGGCTGCCGCCAGCAAGTGCGTCATCGCCCTCCGAGTGCTCATCGCCGGCACGATGAGTCTCGCTCGCCTCCACCCTGTGCTGGGCAAGATCCTCGACAGCCGGTCAGAGCTGCACACCTACTTCGGCCTCGCTCTGACCATGGACCGCGCTCCTCCCTATATGGTCCCCGAGCGCCTCACGGGATTCACGTGGACTGGAGAGCGCGGCGACGAGGTGCTCACTATGGGTCTCTTCTTGGAATTCGCGTTCCGGAAGATGGACTTCTTCAACGGCGCTGTCGGCTACAATGCGGTCCGCGCGCGCTTGATAGGTGTCAACCAGCCGCGCTCCTACACGGACCCACTGGACTTCTACACCATGACTCGCTCAGTCGCTTCTGTCTGCGAGATACTCCACCGCCTCTGGTGCTCCATCGGCGCCCCAGACTCTGTGCCTCTCGCGGTGGGCTTCACCGCGCTCACGTGGCGTGATTTCTACACCATCCATATCGAGCGCGCATACGAGCTGAGCACGTTGGCGGAGCAGATCATGTGGCTCGACCTTGCAGCCAACTACTTCTGCCAGTTCCTCTCCGTGGCCGAGACGCAGTTCAAGCAGTACATCTACTCGACTCAGCCGCAGTCGGCCACGTTGGTCACTGTCGCCCCCTTCGACTGCCCCCCTGCGGTGGCCATGCGGCGCCAGCAAACTGACCTCGACAGCATCAACCGTAACGCCGACCGGCGGTGGTGGTGTTCCAACCCGGTCATCCCTGGGGTCCCTCCCCAGACGGGTGAGCTTCCGAAGCTCTCCGACTACCCGAGTCAGGTCTCGCACTACGTTCCGCCGCCATCCAGCGATGCGCCACCCGCTGGCCTGAAGCGCCCGCGCGCCGCCGACCCCCAAGCCGCCAATCCAGCGGCCCCGGGGTCGCTATGCCACCTGTGGATGTGGATCACCAAGGGCGAGACGCTGCTCATGGTCGGCTCGGTCTGGGACGTGAAGTCCATCCTCGCCGACCTCAAGTCCAAGCTGCCTGCTCAAGGCAGGGGACTCTGCTGGGCGATGTTGCTCTCCATGCGGACCGGCGCTAACTTGCGCGCACTCTACCCCGCTAACAACGCTGGGGCCGACGCCCACAAGTCGATCGCCGTCATCCAACCGAAGGACCCGGAGTTCGCGCGCAAGTACCGCCGTACCGCCACCGAGGCGGAGAAGGCCGTGCTGGCCAAGAAGGCGCCGAATTTTCGGCAGTCGGCTTGAGCGCCGGAGACGCTCTTGCCGACTTATCCTCTCTCTCCACCAACACCTCGCCTAGCGTCGCCGCACCCGGAGGTAGCGACGCATCGGGTTCCTCCTCCGGGCCAGGGCTCTCTGCCCCTATCGTACGTGGGGGTGCCGCCCTCCTCCCCCTCGACCCACCTCCAGCCGAGCTCCCGGTGGTGCGGCTGGCGGAGGCCAGATTCGAGGAGGTGCGCCTGCTGAGCGGCATCTTTCAGCCCCTCTCCGACGCCCTCTCGCAGTCCACGGGCTACCGCCTCTCCGACCGCGGCGGCGGAGGCGACTGTGGCTTCCTTTGCCTCGCCTGCGCCCTCGCGCAGCTTGGCCTCCTCTCAGGCTCCGCCCTCGAGTCGGTAGGGAGCCACGTCTTCAACGGCGCGGCCGCGCGCGACCAGTTCTTCGCAGAGATCATACGTGCGAGCATCTGTGCGCACGGGCGCTGCCTCTCCACTCAGATGGCCGCCGTCGTCGATGACGGGGGCCCTGGCGAGGCGCCGACCATCGCGCAATCCCTGCTCAGCTCCTTCTCGGCGTGGGCCGCGTACGCTGAGGCGGACGCTTTCGGCAAGGAGTTGCTCGCGGTAGACACCTACCTCGCCTTGATGAGCGTTGGCGGCGTTCCGCTCGCAGAACCGCCGGTTGTAGGCACCTACATGGATTCGGGAGCGTTCATCCTCACGGCCGACCTGTACCTGCTGCGCATCATTGTGAGCGTGCACGGCTCGACGGGCGAGGAGCTCCCCGGCTCCCCGCAGACCTTCTTGCCGCGCTCCGGTGTCGACCCAAGGGCCGAGGTCCGTTTGCGCTGCCACTACGAACAGCACTTCGTCCTCGAGGCCCAGCTGGCGCTTACGCCTGCGCTCGCGCGCCCGGACCCTGCGGCCCTAGATGCTGGCTGCCCGCCGGCTCGTTGCCCCTCCTACGGCACGGGCTGCAGCTTGCAGCAGTCTGATCGTGTCACCGTTCTCGCGGCAAACTTCTGCCAATTGCAAGAGCAGCAGCTCCGCGCTCGCTTCCCAGGCCTGTTGGCGGGCCTATCCGACTACGCTTCATGCTACAACCGGCTGGTGAGAGCGGACCACTCCGAACGCGTGCTGGCGGAGCTCGCGGCGGCCTGGTCGGGTAACGACGGCCCAGCTGGTTCTGAGAAGCGCTCGCGCGACTCTGAACTCGCAGCCTCTGAGAAGAAGCGCTGTGACGCAGAGCGAGCCGATCACGAGCTGGCGGTGTCTCTGCAAAGCAGCGAGCGGCGCGAGATGCGCCGGTTGTTGCGCGACGAGACGACGGACCCGACGCGGATCTCGCTCATCTATGCCGACACCTCTCGGCAGCGCCAGCTCGCTCGTGCAGACGACGACCACTCGCTTGACCATCTGGTCACGGGTGACGAGCCTCCTCGCATCGCTGTCTGCTCGCAGTGCGGCGGGCTCGACATGTACGGCGGCACAATGCCTTGCCCATCCTGCAGCGGTTCCTTCTGCCACAACTGCTTCCCGCGGTCAGAGCACGATCCATGCCGCGTCATCGCCCCGGAGCAGCACACCTGCGAGCGGTGCGCCTACACCTGGGACGCGCCCCCGCCTGCTATCGTGCACGCGGACTGCGCGCTCTGCTCGGACGACCCTAGCCCCCCGTGGCAAGACCCGACCGACGAGCTGATGCCTCCTGCGCACGAGCTCGGCTCCGCGGTAGTCGACGTGACGCCCCTGAGCCTACCCGACTCAAGTGGCACCTCAGGAGCTGCCGCCCTACCCAGGGCTGACGCCATTTCGGACGTATGGCTGAACGACACGTTCGTGGGCAACGAGGGCGAGGCGCACCCAGCGCTCCTCCCATTACCTCTCTCGCTGTCACCGCCGACGCACTCGCCCTACTGGTCGCTCTCCACTCTCGCAGACGAGCTTCGACGGCTCTCTGTCCAGGAGGCGGCAGTGACTTATCGCGAGATGCTCGCCGCGGCCGCTCGCTCGAAGGCTGGTCACGCCGCTTCCGCCGATGAGGTCCAGGCCAGCCGCTTCGTGTCCTCAGGTGACCTGTTTCGCCAGTACATCTCGGAGTCCTCCTTCGTCGAGGACGGCTGTCCTCCTTACGACAGCGCCTGCAGCCTTCTGTTCGGCTTCTCGCCGCGGGCCGGACGGGCGGTGGTCATTCTTGCGCTTGGAGTGCACGGCCTGGAGCAGCCCGCGCAGGCATTCTCTGAACTGGCCGAGCCGTACGACACCAGCGCCCAGTGCACCGCGATGCGTGGCATTGCCGAGGAGCTGCTCGGGCTCACCGACCCCGGTCACGTGCGGCACGCCACCTACGCCCTCCTGGCCCGCGCGCGCGCAGCGGGCTACCCGCTCGTCCACCTTGGGGCCAACCCATTGTCGCGGCATCGCTCTTTTGCGCTCTACGCTGCTGACTTCTTCAAGGGCGGTGTCGACGGAGCGGTCGCCAGCTTCTGTGCCAACGCAGAAATCTCCGAGCTTGTCCTGGTCCCGCTCTCAGGCCTCACCGGCCTGCCTGGAGAAGACGAAGTGGTTGATGTCGCTGGGCGCCGCCACCGTCTTCGCAATGGCCGCCACCTGGGAGCCGGTCGCGTCCAATTTATGCGTGGGTTCCTCCCCGTCGACATCGACCCTACCGATGCGCATCTGCCGCCGCCGCAGCCGCCTAAGCCGCCGCAACCTCCACGTCCACCGCGCTCCGTGAGCTTCGCTCCTCCGTCGGACCCCGCTCCTCGAGGTGGTTCCAGCGCAGGTGACCAGGGTAACGACGGTGCGGGAGGTGCCCCTGGCGCCGGCGCGTCCGAGGTCGCGCCCGGCTTCGCAGGCGCTTCGCTGCTCCCCGGAGCACGCAGAGAGCTCGCTGACTTCGTCTTCCCGCTGCGTTCGCTCGATGACGTGCGCCGCCTGCTTCTGTGCCGCTTCATTGCACCCACCGACCTAGTTGGTTTCGAGTTCTCTGGAGCCGTGCGTCAGTCGCTCGAGGCAAACGGCCGTCGTGCCCTCTCAGTTGATTGGCGAGTGTGCGATGTAGGAGGCATGCACGCGGTGCTCGACGTTCGCGACGTGGTTGAGCTCGGCGGCTGGCTACGCGTTTTCCTCTTCCCGCCGTGCTTCCAGCAGCTGCGTGCAGACCGCGACTGCCTGGAGGCCAAGATCGCCGACTGTCGTGCCTTTTGGGGATGTGCCATGGTACTGTGGTGCTGTTGCGTTACTGCGTCGCTCCTGGTCGTGGAGCAGCCAGACACGATCGTAGCCGACTTCGTGCCGTACGCCTTCACACAGTTCCGCACTTCTTGCTTTCGCGACTCCCCCGACAAGTTCGTGCGTCTCTTTGTGCGCAACGCCGCGGTGCACCCGCCGTACGCAGCCGACGCGTCAGCGCGCAAGCCGCCGCTCCACCACCTCGCCTACGCCTCCTCCGACGCGCGTGACCGCGCTAAGAGCACGTGGACCACCTTCGAGAACCTCTGCCGTGCGTTGGCCTGCCTGCTACCCCTGGCGGAGCGGCCCCCTGCCCCAATGGTCTTTGGGGAAGAGATCGAGCGTTTCGCGGTCAACTGGTACGCAGCGGGCCACCCCGTCCCGGCCGGCTACGACAACGAGCGCGCCATGCCGCCTCCAGGCGCCCGCCGCTACCAGACGTTCCGCGGACCTGGCGACGGCCGAGTCCCTCCAGCAGTGGTACCTAAATCCGTGGTAGCTGCGCTCGTGCGTGGAGGCGACGCCCCCCTGGGGGCGCCACGTCGCACCGGCCTACTCGGTGGCGCGAGAGGTGATCGCAACCACGACCTGCTCATGATCGGTAACCGAGTGCGGCGCATGGACCGTGCTGGCGTCTGCATGTACGACGTCACTGGTGTCGACACTGTGCAACGCCATGCGTTCATTGCCACCAACTCGCTCAGCGGCCGAATCGACTGCCGGATCGATCTAGCACCACGCCTGCGCCGAGACGTCGACGCAGCGATTGTAGCCCCGGGCGAGTGGCAGCTCATGCCCGGCAGTCGCGACATCGAGCCGTTCGGGCCCGACGCCTACGTATGCATCGAGTGCTGTGCCCAGTCCACCTTCAAGCCTTGCATCATCTGTAACGGTGGCGTAGCCCGGCCTGGCCATGCCCTTGTGATGGAGGGTGGCGTCACCACCATCCTGCTCGACGCTGAGGCTGTCTCCAACGCCGTGCCCCTGGCCGCCGACGGCGCGCCCCGCGCGCATCGGACGCACACGCTCGACGCTGAAGACCCGCTCCCCACGCTCGACGTGCGCTTGGCCGCAGAGGCTGCCGTGCTCCTCGTCTTCGTGTCCGTGCTGCTTCGCCCGCTCGTGTACGCTCACGTCAACGGTTTCACCATGCACGGCATCGTGCTACCGGAGCTCGACACTCGCACCTCTTGTGTGCACGCGGCGCAGTCGATCGTCACCACAGTGGTGGGTGCCACCGCGGCCTCCGCGTTCCTGGTCGGCGAGTATGTCGGTGGGGCCCGCCTCACTGTCGCCCCGCTAGACTTTCGGCCCGCGAGGCACCTCATGTGTCGCTCCCGTAAATCACGGCTCGCGTGCCTGGCCTCTGGTTGTACATTCATGTGGTGCACGCTCGCCGCCCTCGCCGGTACTCCCACGGGCGACGCAGCTGCTCGTGCCGTGCTGGCGTGCGAAGCCTACATCAAGCCGGGCCACATGCTGGCAGACTTCCCTCCCGATGCCCTGATAGCTCCCCTCGCCTTCCGCATCGGGGCCATGGCTGCCACCAGTGTGCTGTCGCGACCATTGCTGGACCACGTCGCGAGCCCGCCTGCCTGGCGCGCCATCGCTGACTCGGCGCGTCAGAACCAGCTCCTTATTGACGCCCTTCACGCTGCATCTGACGACGAGCTCCTTGCCGGCTGGGTTGACCGAATCGGTCCAATCGACCCAACCGACGTGCCTGCCTCGCTGTTGGCAGCCTTGCCCGGCTTCGATGAGCCGGGGCTCGAGGCTCAGCCATACACGCCTGTGTACGTGCCGTACGACACACCGTGGCTCCCTCTCCCTCCTCGCCAGCCTGACCCCTCGCCGGACGCGCCCATGTGCGTTCGCTCCCCCTTCGACATGATGGTCCCAGCCACGCAACGCGCGGTGAGGGCTTGGATAATCCACGCCCTGCAGGACCTTGTTCGCATTCGGCTGGCGGTGGCGGAGGGTCGCGAGGCACGTCTCGCGAGCGGCGAAGAGCGCCGTGACCGGCCTCGCGCCTTCGCGGTGGGTCAGTTGGAACTCCACCCCTGGGCACGGGGCAGAGTGTGGGACTGCCGTGGTCCGTGCTGCAAGATGCTCGACTTCCAGGCCCCCATCAACACACACCTCAACTTAGCCTACCTGCGTGAGCGCTTGGCCGACTACCCAGATCAGTACTTCGTGGCCAACCTGCTCGAGGGGGCGCGCCTCGACGCCGACGTAGAATTGCAGTCCGTGTTCGTGCCTCACTTGGTCTCTCTGCCGAGAGGCTACAAAGCCGTGGGCAAGGAGCTGAGGCGCATGCGGAAGCTGGGGTGGTACGACTTCTTCCCCGACTTCCCCTTTTGGCCCATGTACCTCAACGCGCAGGGGTCTACCGCGCGCAAGCTCGAGCCCGGCCGAGACCGTCGCACCACCGAGGGCAGCGGCCCGCGCATGCCCACCTTCGACCTTAGCGGCCTCGCGGCCATCTCCATCAACGCTGCCTCGTTCATGTACCACATGCCGCAGCACTTCATCAGCGACACGCGCCCAGAAATGCTGGCCTGGTTGCGTGCCCGTGGTCTCCCCCCGCCTTCTAGCGTAGACGAGCTCCGTCGCACGGTATCCAAGTGGCACAAAGAGCTCAAGCCGGACTTAGCTCGCCTCATGCGCGACTTAGCCGTCCTGAAGCGAGCTGGGTACATCTTCAACGTGCCCGTCTACGGCTATGGAGACGACGCGAGAGACTACTTCAACCAACTCGCCATGGCGGAGTGCGAGCTGCACAAGCTGGGCATCGTCTTCCTGGCTGAGCCTGGTGACCTGTCCGATTTGCCCCCGGTCGGTGCGCCCTTCGCCTCCGACCAGCTGATCTTCATCTCGGAGCTTAGGCTTGGCTTTGGGACCCACGGTGCCTCCAACCTCGCCCAGCGCTTCAGCGAGGCGTTGCTCCACCTCTTCCGCCTGGACATGGACGCTGCGGAGGGCCCCTTCTTCGACGGCCCTACGCCGGCCATGCGCCAATGGTTGCTCGCCCGGCGCAAGGTTGCCGAGTCCCTCGCCGCGGCCGAGCAGGCGGCGTGCCAGGCGCAAAGCTCGTGCATGCCCGCCCCCACCGCGGACGTGGTAGAGCGGCACTTCCAAGTGCAGCGGCGACTCTACACGGTGTTCATGTACACTGACGATCCAATCTGGATTGTGGTTGACGTGGACCGCACCCTCCGCGCGCTGAGGGTGTGGCGGCGCCTCACCAACGCTGTCAACCTGATCATGGCCATACCCGAGAAGCGCCACCTAGGCGTGCAGATCCTCTGGCTCGGTGTCTTAGTGATGATCTCGCTCGGCATCGTCGTGGTGCCAAAAGCGAAGCTCCTCCGCGCGTCGTCTACTGTGGCACAAGTCTTAGCGGGGGGGCAACCATTCCACGTCTACCGCTCCCTCATCGGCCTCCTCGAGCACCTCCGCGCGGTCAACCTCCAAGGCCGCAATGTCATGCATGGGCTGTACGCACCGCACACACCCACGGGTGCGAGCCGCTTCGGACCCGACGGGCGGGTGCACTGCGACGCGCTCATGCTCGCGCAGCTCCACCGGTGGCAGACCCTCCTCCGCCACTCCGCTGGGGTGAGCGTGCGCCGCGCCTTCACGCGTGCCGAGGTGGAGCCGTCGCTGAGCACGCTCACGGTATTCGGCTGCTCGGACGCCTGCTTCGGTGACGCCGAGCCCAACGGGATCGGTGGCTTCTGCCATGGCTTGTACTGGCAGTTCTCGGTCCCTACGCGCGATGACGACGTCCTCTCCACGCCGGTACTCGAGTTCCTCGGCGTGGCGTTCAACATCATCGCGCTCGCCGCCCGCGTGCAATCGCTCTTAGGCGCGCACGGTACGTTCCTTCTGCGCACAGACGCCCTCACCACGGCGCTCGTCCTCCCCCGCGAGTCGCAGAAGAGTCCGCTACTCGTGGACGCCTTCCACTTCCTGGCCCTCACCGAGGAGTGGCAACGCCTTGCGCCCATCCTGCGCATCCAGCACATTTTCGGAGACACCATGGCGATGTCAGACCCCCTCTCGCGCGGGAGGCTCGAGGAGTTCCGCGCGCGTTGTCGCCAGCTCGGCATCCAGCCAGTGCTCGTCGACCTGCCTCCGCAGTGCCGCCACATCTACGACTGCGTGGTGCAGCTCGAGCGTGCGCGGCGACTGCACGCGCAGCGCATCACCCCGCTGGTCTCGGGTGGGGCCCTCGACGACGTGCCCTACGTGATGACCTTCATGGAGTCGTTCGGGTCTCGCTACGGACACAACAGCTGCCCGCCGCCGCTCCCCCCAGGCTACGTTGCCCCTGCCACGACGGACGTTAAGGTGATGTTCTGCACCAATTGCGGCAAGCCCAACACGTCACGATGCACCGGTCTCTACCGCGTCGGCGGTTGCTACCACGGAGTATGTTGCCAGCCGAACCCGGCCTGCTTCTACTGCCGAGGCGGGACCACTACCTCCCGGGCGCGGCCCATGACCCTCTCCGCACCGCCGACGCAGCCGCAGACATTCCTCTCACAGCTGGGAGCTGCCCTCGGCGCGCCTGCTCCCGCGGTGGGCGAGGCCAGCGCTGCGCCGGCCTCTCTGCCTGTGGCTGGCCTGCTGCTCCCGACGCTCGTCCTATCCGACGCCGCGCTGGCACGCTTGTCGACTAGCCGCCTTGCGATTGCAGCGAAAACGTACGCCCACGCGCGATCGCTCGCGCTGTCCTCTGGCGGGTCTGACCCCAGCATGGCGTTGCGGTGCGACGTGGCCTCACTCTGCTACGCTGGCGAGGTCATGACCGAGTACTCAGAATTCGGGGCCAACGCCAACACGCTCAAGAAAGACGACCGCGCGTGGGAGTTCTGGGAGCACGTGTGCGAGCGTGTCGGTACAAACCCGATGCGCACGCCGCAAGAAGTGCGCGAGAACCCAGAACGGCAAGCATGGCTCCTCGCCATCCTGATGCTCTACGCGTCGGCCGTGTGCGTGCCCAAGACGCCCGGCCGCCAGTGCATCAAGCCGCGCTCGGCCCTGGCCTACCCCCTCGCGATCATTCGTATCTTCAACCGGTGGGGCGTGCCAATGCCGGGGTACAAGGCTCTGCAGGCGCAGTTCCTTGGCCTCTCTCGCGCGTACCTTGCCTACCACGGGCCCAAGTCATTGGCCCCAAAACGGGCCGAGCCCATGCGCTTCTCCATGGTGCGGACCATCAACAACATTCCGCTCGACGGTTCCGTCTACGTCGGCAAGCGTTGCTGGCACGAGAACGACCACACCGTCTTCATGTTCCGACGCCTGAACGTAATCAGCATCCGCGCGGCCACGCGACTGGCTGAATGGGTGTGGCACCTCTCCAACACGACCATGTTCACCGTTAGGTCAGACCTATGGTGGCTGATCAATAAGAGGATTGTCATGGACCCCACCGAAGCCGAGCTCCACAGCCTGAAGATCGGTGACATCGCCTACGCGGCGCCGCCGCTGGCCAAGTCAGACCAGCTTGGTGAGATCCACTGCCCCTTCCCGGTCGTCTTCCCTTTCAATTTCGACGCCGACAACGCCGCGGCAGCTTTCCGTGACATCGAGCTACGTTGCCCCTGCCACGGTGAGGATCGCAAAACGCGCGCTGTCATCGCAGACGAAGCAGGCAATCCGTACACACACGCTGTACTCGACCGGATCTTGAAAGATGTTCTCGAATATCTGTACGGAAAAGCCTTCGCCAGCCTGTTCAGCTGGCACAGCTACCGATCAGGCCTGTGCTGCGCGCTCTTCGCTGCCGGCTGCCCAGATGCTGTCAACCAGCTCATTTGCAGGTGGATGTGCCCCGAGTCCCTCCTGGCGTACCGAAGGCTCGGAGCGATGCAGTACCAAGGTTGGATCGACAAAGCGGCAGCCGCCGTCGTCGACACCATCCAGAGCGGTAACGCGCCAAGAGTGGACCATGACGCGTCGGCGTCAGAGCTCTTCACGTACATGGGGAACACCTCTCGGCAGTCCCCCCTGATGCGTGAGTGGGTGGCCGAAACCAACCCGCAAACGCCGCAGCCGACAGCGGCCCAACCCGCTGCGACGGCAACGCCAACGCCAGCAAACCCGACGTTGGTGGCACCCGACCTCACCCCGATCACTCATGCAAACGCCGTAGGACGGCGCGTGCTGGTGCCGGCTGAGATCTACCCGCAGTACAAGTGCTCCGAGCACCAAGGCCGCGGGTGGGAATGCCTAGCAATGACAGCAACCGCCCAAACCGTCAAAGTGCGCTTCACGTTCGCGCGCACGGCCAACGGCAGGCCCTACGAGGACGAGCGCCTCCCTATGTCGTTGCTGCAGCCGATGTAGGCACTGCAACAACGACGAGCATAGACCCTGGCTCACCTACGTGGTCTTCAGTTCAGTCGCGGCTGGTAAGCGCGACTACTCTGCATCAATGATGCAAACTCAACGATAACGTCGAAACTCAACAATAAGATACAACACTCAACAACATACCGTGGCGAACGCCACTCTCAACAACAATTAACCCGCCCTCCCGCCCAGTGCAATTGGCAAAATGGGAGGAAAATGCGCAGCAAAGCTGCGTTGCCACTCGCGCAATGTGGGAGTGCAGCGCTGTCGCGTGCGCTCGTGGTCTCCCTCTGTCTACGAGAATTAACATCCCTACCTACACTCTTGGAGAGCGCTGATTATCGAGAAGGTTGTTTCTCCGTGAGATTTCCTTTCTCGCTAGGCGTCTCGACTACACCAAGGGCCGGCAGGGTGGGGGGCTCCGCGGCTGCGAGCCGTGCGAAGTTGCCCCAACAAATGCTCTGCAGACGCGTGGAGTGCGCAGTCGTTGCTCACCAACGACACGCGCACATCGGGAAGGCTGAAAACCTTCAGCATGGCATCATGGACACCATGGGGGCATTAAAGCGGAACGAACAGTAGAACCAAAAGAGGCAACTGTCTAAGCCACAAGGCAGTCGCCCGTCAGCACTTCTGTCGCGTTCGCTTGTGTTTTGA